>ENA-UEYI01000010-UEYI01000010.1-human-gut-metagenome-genome-assembly--contig:-NODE-10-length-144832-cov-12.662271_pt1 | contig 144832 bp, 142 predicted proteins | sample MGYA00242900_ERZ507916 | MGnify/ENA primary metagenome ERZ507916 (study PRJEB26167, sample SAMN06115521) | human gut metagenome | host: Homo sapiens | place: China:Chongqing | collected 2015-09-02...
TTTTGCTTTTCATAAGTTTCCATTTTTTGATACTGCTTTTTTCTGACCCAAACGCTGACCCCAACGGGAGCGGGCAGTGGAAAGCAAGGCACCAGGCCGAACAAGAGAACAAGACATAACAAAGGCGGGAACATCTATAACGATGCTCCCGCCCTTGCAGTTCTTACTGTAATATGCTAACATAATAATAAAGTACGGAACTTTTTCCCGCTTTTTTCGTCTATATAAGTAAACGCAAAGTAAGGAGGGATATCCGTGAAAAAGTATACTGCTTTGTTTGCCGCCTTAACGCTTGTTTTAGCATTAGCGGGATGCGGTGCGGAAACACAAACACCAATGCCAGGCCAAAGCGAACAAGAGGAATTCACCCAAAACAGTACAGAGAACGTAAACGAGACAGACGGCATGACACTTCTTGACAGTGTTTTTGACACGCTTTCCGAGGGAACAGATGTGACCATCACCCTTGAACAAGAGGGCGTTCGACAAAGCTATCCGAACACGCTGGACACATATTGGGCCATGCGGATGCCCACAAGCGAGAATTTTAATTGGTGCGGGATCACAAAAGAGGATTATTCCGCAGCATCTTCTGAAGGTGAGGGTAAGCAGAATAGGCTATCCCTTTCGGGAAGCAAGGATGGGGAGCAGTGGTCCCTCACGGTGGAGGACGATTCAAATTACGCCGTCTTAACCTATGGGGATGAAGCATACTATTTTGTCGGCGCCAAGGAGTACGCCTATGATTCCGATTGGAGCGCGGCTATGGCGCTTCGCTCCTTCTACGATACGATGGAATATAAGGCACTTGGCGGAAGCTACGATACCGACCCAAAGATTGTCATCCCCGATGAAGGACAGGATTATTTGGCAGCGGCACAAGCAGGGTATCAGCAGCAGGAGGAAGTCCATCTGAAGGTATCCAAAGGCAGCGAATTTTGTTTTTCTTTCGTTAAATGTAATGTGATGCCCGCAGAAGATCAGACAGAGCATTTTAGAAAAGAGGGCTTGATCGACGAGAATACCTGGGCGATTTACGCGAGTACGATTTTCGTACCGGAAAATGAGCGTGCCTATCAGAATTCCATGGCGGGAAACACCGAAGAGTATTCCGGAAACGACGCGGATGTACCGGCAGGTGCGTTGGGGTATGGCCGTGTGGGATATGTCACGCGATCCGCGGATGGCTGGCATGTTAATATTGCCGGAACCGGCTGGTAAACAAGGAAACGGCGCAAGCGGAATAAATCCGCTTGCGTCGTTTGTCAGAGCACATTCTCAATAGAAATGATAAATCCGAACACATTACCCAGCTGGATAATGTAGTTCGATTATCATTGTTTGGTCCGGCATTTTGCTGTTGAACTTGAAGACATTGGCGGCCTCTGGGAAATTATTGCACAGAGCGTAGAAATTGATTCCAAAACATAAATGAGGAAGTATCATGGTTCGATTTTACAAAAGAATTCAAGATCAATGGTTCTATAAAGAATGCTGGCAGGACGGAGATCGGGTTATCTTCCACCATGGCGTTGTTGGAAATGAGGGCAAGGTAGACAGCGAGCCGTGTTTGGACTTCTCCGCATACTACAACAGTTTCAAGCGCAAATACGAAAAGCAAGGATATTCCGAATTTAGTCCGGACCATGCGGAAACCATTGTATTGAAATATGCCCTCAAGTCATCAGAAGAAGCTGAGTCAATTACTAAAAGCGTAATTCCTCTCCTGAATGAAAGATTAGGGTGGCTTGGTCTGGGTTATGTGGATGGATATGATGTAGATGTGAAACGGAGCATTTTTCGAAAGCCGAAATTGCAGGTGTTCTGTATTGTGATCGACGGCAATCTGGCGGCGAAGATAATCCCATCTGCGTTGGAAAATACGCCTTTTCGATATGTGATGTATCTGTAACAAAAAAGGAGCATTGATAGCATGAAATCAATGGGAGATCTATTGAAAAGAGCAATCGGGCAAAGTGAAAAACTACCCCCGAAATACTGGACAGAGGGCTGGAATAAGTTTAGTTTTTTGATGACACCAGAACAGGTAAAAGAAGTTTTTGAAGCCTACCATCTGATCATAATAAACTCGTCTGTTCCAATCGACTACGTTGAATCCGAATTGAGCGAGTACTTGTCTGCTTATTCTGAAACGTATAAGCAACTGTGTAGTGGTGAAAAAGTAACTACATGCAGTTTAGACCTATGGCGCGGCATTACATCGAATCTGGCAAGATGCCGATATGGTGAAATACGTTTGCGAGATGGGAAACAGTATAAAAGGGCTACATTTGACGAACCTGTTGTAGCAGTTGTTCCCGGCCGTCTGGGTCTCGGCAGGTATGATGACGGGAAACTGTTTTGCTCAACCGCTTATACCATGGTAACAGAGGATTTCATGGGCATTCAGTTCCACTATCCGAAAAAGGTACAGTATGAGAAAAATGGTGTTTGCGGACCGTGGTTTTCCACCAAAGATCTGAACTCGTATCAGGATTTCGAGAATTTAAAGACAACAATCCGGGGAATGACGCGTCCCTTAACCTTAAAGTCTGGGGACGAGCAACGGCGCTTGGACATTCGCATCACCGATGAAGCAAGGGAACAAATCAGGGGATGCTATCTTTTCAGAGAGTACGGTGTAACCGTAAAATAGTAATAATCGCGCATCAAAGCGGACGGTTTGTACCGTCCGCTTTGCTGTTGTGTAGGTAAATATGGAAATCAAATTTTCAAAGTGCGTTCCACTGATCCACAACTTTTTCTCAAAATTTCATCTTTTGCTGGGCAATTCATGTTCTGCATATCGGGATAGGGAGTGAAAGACGAAAATGCGTCTTCGGGAAGGTATCATCTGTACCTTGAAAAACAGGCTTCCACTGCCTTATATCGCCGGCAGGCACGTTAAGCATATGGCCCGGAAGGGGCAGCCGTGCGTAATGACTACGCCACGACCCTATACATTTATATTATATAGGCGAGCGAGATAGCGGACAAGCAAGCTATGGCAACTTGCGGCCATGATCCATATGCCCGATGATGATACACCTTCTTCAATGCAGTCTCAGTGGAGCCATGTAGCGAGCTGCGAAGGAGCCAGAGGAGCCTGGGGGTGTTCACCCGTGGAGCAGTTTAGCCAACTGCCGCCTGCTGTACTTAGAATTACCATCTTATCTAAAATCGCTTGGCTATCTGCATATGGTGTGCTACAATGAACTTACTTGCTATTTTGGCGAAGGGAGGGTGTAGACACAATCAAACAGGTTGCCAAGCTGCAAAGGAGTTCACTATGGAAAACACGATTTGCAGCAATGATTCTCAGCGAACTTATACCGCTGAGCAAGTGGCCCGGATCCTTGGTGTGAGCGTTCGCACTGCATATTATCTCTGCGAGCGCACAACTGAATTTAAGGTAATTCGGCTGGGCAAACGCTGCCTGCGCGTCCATAAAGAGTCGTTTGACAGATGGCTCGATGGGCAGACGAGCGTTTCCTAATCGCGCCAACGAAAGGACGATCATTACATGGCAACATATCAGGTCCGTGGATCCTCCCATAACATTATTTACCTCTATCGCACCGATGACGGTAAGAGCAAACAGCATTGGGAGACCTACGAAACCGAGCTGGAAGCTATACAGCGGAAGGCCTATATTGAACTATTGCAAAAAGAGAAGCGGTATGACGATATCCGACTGGCGGTACTGGACTATAAGCGCAGAAGAGCTATTGAAAAGACGCAGCGTGAGCTTGCTCAGGCAAACGCAGGTCTTCCAAATGTCCCAATGCCGTCAACGAAGGAAGACAACACGCATCAGACCTTCAAGCACTTTATGGAACGCTTCCTCCCCTTCTATGCACGGAAAAAGCGTTTCTCCCCAAACACATATGACAGCTACGTCAGCAACTTGAACAATCACATCTATCCCTATTTCGGCAACTGGGTAATGAGCACTATCACCGCTGAGGACATTGACCTGTTTCTGGATTACCTCAGCCAGAAGCCCTGCTCAGGAAGCAAAGGATACAAAAAGAAGCCGTCGGAAGTACCGCGGCTCTCTTCCCCAACCATTAAAAAGGTTTTCAATGTCCTCATGGTTGGCTTCCCTACTGCTAAGCAATGGCGCTATGTGACCGAGATCCCAGATGTCGCCCCACCTTCAGAGAAATATCGGAAGCGCAACTACTGGCAGCCAGAGCAGATCCATGATTTCCTCAAATTGATCGAAGATGATCCCATGCTTCACTTGGCCGTGCATATTGGTTTCGTATGCTCTTTGCGCGCCGGTGAAGTGGCCGGCATCGACACCAGCCTCATAGATCTAAAGGACAAAAGCCTTTGGATCAAGCGCATACTGCAAAGAGTTTCCGATGAGTCACTGGCAACGCTGCCGAGGGAAGAAATTATCCATGTGTTTCCTAAAAAGAAGAAAACCTCAAAGAGCAGCCTCATCCTGAAGGCTCCGAAGACAGAAGAAAGCTACCGAAAGCTCTACCTGACAACGCCGCTGGTCGAGGAGATCCAACGGCGCCTGGATGAGATTGCAGATAATAAGGCTGTCTTCGGTAGTGAGTACCAGGACCAGGGATTGTTGCTCTGCTTTGCTGATGGATCACCTATTGAACCCAAATCAATCGGTGACGCCTTTAAGGATGCACAGCGACGGCTCAAGATAGAGGATATGTTGGAGTTTCAGGGGCTGCGCAAATCAGGTCAGATGCACAAGGTACGCTTGTCGAATAATAACTACCAACTGGTCGCGGAGGCTGCCGGCCAGTCCCCGGAAGTTTTGATGAGCAACTACAATGAAGCGCAGGACTGCGAAAAGCGTGCTCTATCCGAAAAGGTAGAGGAAAGCTTCTATTCGCCCACAACCACTGCTCAAACAGCGGTGCATGCAAAAAAAGAATTTGAGGCCCAAGATCTTCTCGCAAAAGTACAGGAAGATCCGGACCTCTCTCAGCAGTTATTGCGCTTATTGCTATCCTCTGCAATTAGCAAACTTTGATGCAGAAAGAAAAAGTTTAGCTGACTTTTTAGCAAATTTCCGCGTTTTTGATGCTTTGTCAGAAATGCACAAAACCCCGTAACCATTGCGGTTACAGGGTTTTGTTGGAGCTGCTGGGCAGATTCGAACTGCCGACCTCATCCTTACCAATTCTTCTCCGGTTGTTTTGTCTTATCCTCTCTTGTTTTGTCTTAAAGCCTGAAACCCTTGCGGCACAAGGGTTTCAGGCTTTTCTCTTTTGTGTACTTGTCTCTCTTATTTTATTCTTGCGTATGGGCTTTTTTGATGCCCGTATGGGTTTTGTATGGGTTTTATCATCCATGGTATTTCTAACACATTCAATGTATTTATTCTAACGCATGCTAATGCGTTAGAATTGCATTATGCTCTTTCGCTTGTCTTATACCGGGCATAACATCACCCATTTTATCGACTACAACGTCCTTCTTTCTACCAGCAATTTCGGCAGAGCATAGTAGCATAATTCAAATTTTCGGCTGCTCTGCACTTATATGTGCAATTCTGCGGCATATACTATTATTGCTGAGATGGTATTGCTCGTTTTATTTGCGATTGTTGTTGACAAATCGTAGGTTTTCGGCTATACTCATCTTAGTGATTAGGTCGCAGAAGCTTGTGGGGCCTGTGATCGGGGGAGTTCCTGCGGGGGCTCCCTTTTTATTTTCGAGGTGATCGTATGCCAAAGCCATTCTTGACGTATGCTCAGCAGATCCAAAAGCTCAAAGATAAAAACCTCGTTATCCCCGATGAACCGAGTGCAACGGCAATTTTGCACCGCTATGGTTATTTCGCGCTCATTACAGGCTACAAGGATCTGCTGAAAAATCGAACGACAAAGTGCTATCTGGACGGGGCGACATTTGATGATATTGTCGCCATTTACCATTTCGACGAGCAGCTCCGAGAGCTTACGTTCCGCTATCTTCTTCATATCGAGCGTCATATCCGTTCTTCTCTTTCTTATAGCTTTTGTGATCTTTATGGCGAAAATCAAAGCGCATATCTGGACAAGCACAAGTATGATATTTCGTCCGCCTCCAAAGAACGCGAAGTGGACAAGCTGATCGGCAAATTTCTCTCTCCCCTGATCACCAGACCCACAAAATACCCTTACATAGAGCATCACAAAACCAGCCACCACAATGTTCCTCTTTGGGTGCTGGTAGGTGCATTGACATTTGGCACGTTGTCAAAGATGTACGAATATTCCCAGCCACAGGTGAAGTCCTGCGTCAGCATCGAATTTGAGGGAATAAACGAGCAGCAGCTAAAACAATTATTAGAGGTCCTGACAGATTTCAGAAACGTATGCGCCCACAATGAAAGGCTTTTCACCCATCGCTGCGCCAAGCATGACATTCCCGACCTGCCGCTCCATCAAAAGCTCTCTATTCCTAAAAACGGGCAGGAGTACATTTACGGAAAGCGCGACTACTTTTCTGTGGTTCTCACTTTTCGGTATCTGCTCCCCCACGAGGATTTTCTGGCATTTAAGCGGCAGCTTTCCAAGCTGCTTGATAATGCCGCCGAACAGAACAGCAAAATTCCAATGACCGATCTCTTCCACATGATGGGTATGCCCACAAACTGGAAAAAGATCACCGCTTACCAAAAAGTATGACTGGCTCTCAGTCAGCAGCAGAGCAAAAAAGTACGCCAGGAGAAATCTCTCAGCGTGCTTTTTGCTTGATGAAAGATGAAATGTGAGATGATATGCTGCACTTTTGCGCGTCAACCAAATACTTTCTTTAGCTGTGGGAGCAGCACGTCGTGCTGCACGCAACGAACGAAGCGACGGCGGTAGACTGAAAAACAGCCGTTGCAGGCGGTACATTTGCTCTCATTCGCCGCGCCGCTTTTCAGCTTGGCGGCAAAGTCTGGTTCACAAATCAGCGCGCGGCTGAGCGAGACCAGCGGAAAACCCTGCTGAAGCAATTCTTCGGCAGTCTGTCGGGAAAATACCCCGCCGACCGGAAATACAGGAATCGAAACGCAACCGCGCGCCTGAAGAAGAGTTTGCGCATAAAAGGGCGTTTTCTGTCCCACACGATGATTGAAGTCAATGCCGCTAACTTCGACCCCGTCTGCGCCGAATGCTTCATATAAACGCAGTAGCGCTGGAAAATCGCCACAGTCATTGCAGTTCGCCTTAACGATTACTGCGAAGGATTTCCCGCATGCCGTCTTTACCGCCGATAAAATGTGCGCAATCAAGCGGAAACGGTTTGCCAAACTCCCGCCATATTCATCGGTGCGGAGGTTTTCCGCGGGATTCAGAAAGTTGGAGAGGAGATAACCGTGTGCGGTGTGAATCTGCACGCCGTCCGCACCGCAGTCCTGACAGCGCCGCGCGGCGGACGCAAAGCGTTCCACAAGCCGATCAAGCTCCTGCGATGTAAAATCTTCCGGATGCTTGGGCGGGATGCCATTTAAGGCTTCCATTGCTTTAATGCCGCTGTGGCTGAGCTGTATCAGGACCTTACTGCCATACTGGTGTACACCGTCCGCCGCGTAGCGGAGAATCTCCCGATCTGTTTTTTCATCCAGTACCGGCTGGCCCTCATCGGCCCGTTGCGAGGCATCCACGCAGAAATGACCGCTGATGACCAGTCCAACCTCATGTGCAGCAAGTTCGATGAGCGCGTCCGCCCACGCGCGCGTGACCTGCCCATCCGTCTCGGAGAGATGCTCGTTGGTTGCGGAACGGACGATGCGGTTTTTCAGCGTAAGCATGCCAATCGACGTTGATTGAAAAAGTTGATCCATTTCTTTATCCCCGTACCATTATCGGAAGTTCTCCTTTGCGTACTTGAGCAGCTCCTCGCGGAAATCAGGGTGCGCGATGGCAGCCATCGCCTCCGCGCGCTCGCGCAGGCTCTTGCCAGAGAGCTCAGCGATGCCGTACTCGGTCGCAACGTACTGGATCATCGTGCGCGGCGCGGAGATCGCGCTGCCGGATGGAATCGCGGCGACGATGTTGCTCTTGCGCTCGCCATCCTTGGTCACGCGGGAGGCGTTGATGCAGATGAAGCCCTTGCCGCCCTTCGAGCGGTAGGCCCCCTCGAGGAAATCCATCTGCCCGCCGATGCCGGAGAGCTGGCGGGTGCCGGCGCTCTCCGCGTTTTCCTGCCCCATCAGGTCAAGCTGCACGCCGCCGTTGATGCTGATGACATTGCTCAGGCGCGAAATGCGCTCGACCGAGTGAATGTAGTCCAAGTCGCCGGGATGGAAAATATCCGGCTCGGCGTCGAGCCAGTCGTAGAGCGCCTGCGAGCCCATGGCGAGGTTCCACGCCGAGCGGCTAGTGTCCAGCTCCTTGCGGGCATTCGTCAGCTTGCCGGCCTTGTAGAGCTCAAGGAACGCATCGCTGATCGTACCGGTGTGGCATCCGAGGTCCTTCTTATCGGACTCGGCGAGCATCTTTGCCACGGTGTAGGGCACGCCGCCCACGCCGAGGGAAAGCACCGCGCCGTCGGGGATCTGATCGACGACTAGCTTGGCGATGGCGATATCCGTCTCGCTTGGTTCGTGGTAGCTGCGAAGCGGCAGCGGCTCATGTGTACCCTCAACAACATAATCCGCCTCAGAAAGATGTACGCGGTGCGAGCCGTCCACGCCCTGCAAGCGGGGGTAATGCTCATTGATCTCGAAGATGACCGTGCGGGCGCTCTCAAAGATGGTGCGCCACGCGTAGTTAGAGATGCCGAGTCCGCAGTAGCCCTCCGCGTCCGGCTTAGAAACGGGGACGAAGGCCACATCGCAGCGGATGTGCTTGTCGCGGTAAAGGCAGGGCAGCGAGCGCAGCATGACCGGCAGGAATTTCACCAGCCCGCGCGTCTGGAGCTTGCGCTCATAGTCGCCGATGTGCCAGCTGTAGTAGGTGAAGCTCTCCTGCTCGGGGTCGCTTTCGACGATCTCGATGCGCGGGCGGATCACAAGCCCGCCGCGGACCTTGACGTCCTTGACTTCTCCCTTGCGCGCCGCGAGCGCCTTGTCCAGCAGCTCAGGGAAACCCGCGCCGAAGCCGTAGTCCACCCAGTCGCCGGAGCGCACTGCCTTGATGGCTTCCTCTGGAGTGGTAAACTTGGTTGCTTTCATTTCCAAAGTCCTTCCGTTATCATACGTGGTCTTTCATTTTCACTCATTAAGACAGCATTCCCAGTATACTAGGGAGCCACTCAACCACCGCAGGAATATAGGTAATGATGAGGAGTGCAGTGAACATGATAATAATAAACGGTACAATTGACTTACACAAATCCGTAAATTTAGTATTGGTCATACCGGAAGCAATGAACAGATTGCAACCAACCGGCGGTGTAATGAACCCAATTGCCATATTGACAACCATGATTAGGCCAAAGTGAACATCCCCGACGCCATAGGCGCGAACGATTGGATAGAGGATTGGAGAAAGAATCAGAATAGCGGGAGTCGTATCCATGATGCAGCCGACCACCAAAAGCATTAGGTTGATGAGCAACAGAATAGTGATTTTGCTGTCAGTCATAGACGTCATGCTGGCCATCAGTTGGTCTGGAAGCCTTTGTAGCGCGAGTACGCGACCGAGGACAGTGCCTGTACCGACCATAATCATCGTGCTGCCCAGCGTAACAGATGTGTTCATCAAGGCATCGATCAGTTTCTTGAAATTTAGCTCCCGGTAGATGACAAAACCTGCAAAGGCACCGTAGACGCAGGCGATGACCGCCGCTTCTGTTGGGGTAAAGTAGCCGCCGTAAATACCACCCAGAATGATTACTGGGACCAACAGAGCCCAGAAGGAATCGAGAAATGTTTTCCCGACATTGCGCAGAGAAAACTTTACGCCGCTGCCCTTAAAGCCGCGCTTGCGGGAAACGAGCACAGCGTAAGTGATGAGTAATCCGCCGATGACCAGCGCCGGACCGAAGCCTCCCATAAAGAGTGCACCGACGGACGTGCTTGTGGAAACGCCGTAGAGGACCATCGGAATGCTGGGCGGAACAATAACACCTAAACAGCCGGATACAGTCATCAGGGCAACCGAGAACGACTTGTCATAACCGTGCTCAATCATTGCTGGGATCATGATGGAGCCAATCGCAGCAACGGTTGCCGGACTGGAGCCGGAGATCGCGCCGAAAAACATGCTGACGAGAACGGTGACAACAGCAAAGCCTCCCGTTACATGCCCAACGCAGGCCGTGCCAAAGTTCACCAGACAACGGCTCAGGCCGCCGCCTTCCATTAGTGCGCCAGCCAGGATAAAAAAGGGAATCGCCATCAGCGGAAAGGAGTCCAGCGCTGTCCACATATTGGAAGCAAGATAGGTAAGCGGCTGCATCCCCGTATAGCTCAGAAATGCAACAACCGCCATGCCGAGCGATACGCCGATCGGCACGCGAAGAAACAACAGAATTGCAAAGGTGCCAAAAAGAATCAAATTTTCCATCAGTTATCTTCCGCCTCCTTATGGTCCCGAATTAGTCTTATGGTATCCTGAATCAAACGGATCACCATTAAAATGCCACTTACAGAAATCGAAGCATAGGCGAGTCCCATATTCATACGTAGCGAGGCAGATACCTGATGGGAAGCCCGCAGAGTGACGAGCCAGCCATAATATGCTAAAATTACTCCAAATACGAAAAAGACCAGATTGTCAAAAATTCGGATGATAAGCTGAACCCTGGAACCGGTGAACAAATCGATCAGGTCCAGCGAAATATGACGCCGCTCGCGGATGGCCGCAGAAGATCCAATATAGATCAGCCAGATAAACATATATCGTCCCAGCTCTTCCGACCAAGGCAGCGGGGATCCGGCAACGCGGAATACAATTTGCAGGAAAAGAACGATGCACGAAATCCCCAGTAACGCAGAGCACAACACTTTCTCTGCATTTTTATCAAGGAAGTGTAAAATTTTCATTATGAAGATGCCTCCTATAAGTGCGCTGGAAGCAGGCAGCGGCAAACGACCGCCGCCTGCTTAATCATTTTAGCCGGGGAAACGGGCGTTGGATTCGTTGACCGCGGCCAGAACATCGTCTACGGGAATCACGGGATTGTAATTCGCCTTAAAGAAGTCAAGGCAACCGGCCGTGGAGTCTCTGAATGCCTGACGCTGCTCATCCGTCAGACGGGTGAGCTGGCAACCGCCATCCTCAATGGTCTTGATATAATCGGCTTCCTTATCGATGCAGATCTGACGATCGTATGTGACTGCCTCCGCCGCGCATTCGTCAACGATCTGCTGGAGGTCTTGCGGAAGGCTTTCATAAAACGCATTGGACATGGCAAACGGCGTATAGTCGAAATTGTGGCCCAATTCTGTCATATAGCCCTGAACCTCGTAGAGTCCGTTGACGCAGGTGATCGTATAGGAGTTATCCTGGCCGTCAACCGTTTTCTGCTGCAGAGCAGTATAGAGCTCGGCGAAAGACATCGGCGTGGGAGAAGCGCCCATTTCGGTAAACATCTCAATGTACATTGGGGATTCCATCACGCGGATCTTCAAGCCCTTCATATCGTCGGGGCAAGTGACAGGGTGCTTGCTGTTTGTCAGCTGACGCATGCCGTTTTCAAGATAGCCGAGGATTCGGATGCCGGTCTGATCACAGACCTCCTGACTGATGCGCTGACCCATTTCGCCGTCGATAAAGTCAAACGCCGCATCACGGTTGTTAAACAGAAACGGGAGGCCGACAAACATATATTCTTCCGTAAAGCTGGCAAAGGGACCCGTCGCGGCGTCTGTCATCTGGACTTCGTTGGCCTGCAGGCCTTCCAACATGGACCGGCTGTCGCCGAGCGTATTGTTAATGTAAACGTCAACCTGAATCCGGCCGTTGGAACGCTCTTCAACCAGCTCTTTGAACTTATAGGCCGTCAGAGTCGAGGGATGGCTTTCTGTACAGGAGCCGCCGTAGATAATCTTATAGGTTTCCTGATCTGTTCCACTCTGCGCATTATCATTTGCGTTGCTATTATCTCCGCATGCGACCAGAGAAAGTGTCATGACCAGAGCCAAAAGTAATGTGACTAAGCGTTTCATTTTATTCCTCCAAATTATTTCATATCAATCTGTTGTAATAATACCCTTGATAAAGCGAAGATCCCGGCTCGCCATCATGTCAAAGCCGGCCTGAATGTCCTCCAGCTTCCACTCGTGTGTGATGAGTTCATTCATCGGCAGAATTCCTTTGCAGTAGGCCTCCACGCCGGTAATTCCGCATGCGCGATAGTCCATCGCGTACCAGGGATGGGTTACATGGATGATCGGCGAACGGTACATCAGATTGTAGCCGGTCTCGGGATCCCAAGTTTCGGGCATGCCGTATAACGAGGGGATCGCTATTTTGCCGCGGCCCTCATAGCTGAACATTTCAGAATAACGGACAATCTGCGACGCTGTTTTCAACCCCTTGAGACTGCCCGTGATTTCGATCACGACGTCGCAGCCATGTCCGCGTGTCAGATGATATACCTCCGCATCAACATCTCCTGTTGCGAGAATGCATTTCGTTGCGCCGTACTTCTTTGCCAGTTCGAGCCGATCTTCAGACATGTCGATTGCAATGATCTCGGCCGCTCCGCAGCCGCGAATCCCGGCGATCGTTAAAACGCCCATCATACCGCAGCCGATGACGGCAACATAATCGCCGAATTGTGGATTGGAGGCCTGAATGATATTGGTGATGCAAGTCAGCGGTTCCGGAAGGCAGTACTTCAAAGGACCCATCTTTTCAACGGTCTTAGGGATCGGAATACATCTGCGTTCCTCGGTGATGGTATAATCGGCAAAGCCGCCCATAGAACCGCCGACATAATCTCCCGGCTTCAGGTTCTTGATGTTTGTGCCGACTTCCTCCACGATGCCGACAGGCTCGTGGCCGATGTACATGGGATATTTGAGCGGCGAGTTCATAAAGCGACGCCCAAAGCGATCCACGCCGTTCATGCTGCTCTGGCCCAAATACTGCGGAATGTCCGAATGGCACAGGCCAATCGCCACATTATGCACCAGCACGTCATCCGGCCCCAGACGGGGAAGCTCTTCCTCCACGATCTCGAGCTTCTTCGGTGCCGTTTGCACGGCAACTCTGCGTTTCATATGATATCACTCCTTTTCTTTCGTTCCAACTGCAAATTTCGCTTTGTTTACAATATCTTCCGCATTAAGATGATACCGTTTCGACAGGGCGGCAAGATTCCCCACCTCTCCGAATTCATCTTCAATACCAACGCGTTCAATCGGTGCCGGTTGGTTCGCCGCCAATAGTTCGCTCACGGCAGAGTAGAGTCCGCCGATGACATTGTGGTTTTCTGCGGTTACAACACAGCCGGTCTTTTTGACCGAAGCCAGAATCGTTTCCTGATCCAGCGGCTTGATCGTGTGGACATTGATTACTTCTGCACGAATCCCTTCGTTTTCCAGCAGCTCCGCCGCTTCCAGCGCACGGCTGAGCAGCAGCCCTGTCGCCAGAATAGTCACATCCGAACCCTCACGCAGAAGATCGGCTTTGAAAAGGTCAAAATGATATGAAGAATCAAATACTGCAGGCTGTTCTTTGCGGGCCATGCGCAAATAGACCGGTCCGTTATGCCGGATCATTGCAGGGACCGCCTGACGGAGCTGCTCCGGATCTGCGACTTCCACGATCACGATGGTTGGAATACTGCGCAGTACGCCGATGTCTTCGAATGGCATATGCGTTCCGCCGTTTGTCTCGGCATTGATCCCTGGATCGCTGCCAATGATCTTGACATTCTGCTTGGCATAAGCCACCGAAATCATCAACTGGTCACAGTTTCGTCTGGATACAAAGGGGGCAAAGCTGCTGATGACCGGAATCATTCCGCAGGATGCCATGCCCGCCGCAACAGAGGTCATATTCGCCTCAGCGATGCCGACATTGAACGCCCGCTCGGGAAATTGATTAAGCAGAGGTGCGATGCCCATCGCCTTTGACAGATCCGCTGCCAAAAGGCACACACGATCATTTTCTTCCATTGCTTTTTTCAGTTCCTCAAAAAGCACCTTTCGCATTTCCATATCATTCACCCCGCAGTTCTGCCATCGCCCGATTAAACAGCTCATCTGTCAGCGTCATACTGTGATTGGCATACCCCATTGCTTCGATTTCCTTGACGCCTTTTCCCTTGATCGTATCCAAAAGGATCATGGTCGGCCTGTCTACACACAGCCATGCGTTCTGGACGGCCTGCATGATTGCTTTGTGATCATGCCCGTCGATCTCCTCAACATGCCATCCGAATGCCTTCCATTTTTCTTTCAAATTGCCCAAACTCTCCACGTCATCCAAAATACCGTCGAGCTGCATTTTGTTGTAATCCGTGAATACGATGAGATTGTTGAGGTTTTTGTAGGCCGCGAGCATTGCAGCCTCCCATACCTGCCCCTCCTGACTTTCGCCATCGCCGAGGATGCAGTAAATTTTTGCATTGCTTTTTTTGATTTTTTCAGCGATCGCAATGCCAACGGCGCAGGAAATACCCTGTCCCAAAGAACCGGCCGTCATATCAACTCCCGGGGTTTTGTTCATATCACAATGGCTTGGAAGCATGGTTCCAAACCGATTGAGCGTCAGCAATTCTTTGGGATCAAAAAAACCCTTTGATGCCAGCGTGGCATATACCGCCGGTCCTGCATGTCCTTTGGAAACGACCAGACGGTCCCGCCCTTCCATCCGCGGCTGCTGAGGGTCCACCCGCATCAGTCCGCCGTAATAAAGGCAGGTCAGTACATCTGCGATTGAAAGGCTTCCACCCACATGTCCGGTGCCAATCGAATGAATGGATTCCAGCGTAAGCGCCCGGATCTTTCTGCTTTGTTCTTCTAAACTACACACGATGTTTTCCTCCTGCAAAAACTCCTTACTATCTGCTTACTCCGCCCAGATCTCCTCGTCAGTAGGCTGCTTCTTGTTCTTGATGCGGTAGGAGATGCGGGAAACGTTCATCAGGTTGTGATAATAGATGTTCTCACTGATGCTGTTGCCGCCCCAGGTGCCGCAGCCGAGCGTGGTGGTCGGATTCAGGCCGTTGTCCATCGCGCCGCCGAGGCCGGTGCCGCCGACCTGATTGACCGCGTAGCGGGAAACGTTTACGCGGGTGGGGACGTACTCAATGTGCTCCTTGGTGTTGGAGTGGATCACACAGCTGTGGCCGGCACCCTCCATGTTGAGGTTCGCGCGGGCGATCTCGACCGCGTCCTCCCACTTGTCATAATCAAAGAGGGCCAGAACGGGGCAGAGCTTCTCCTTGGACAGAACGTCCTCATAAGCGACGCCTTTCGTGCGGCAGAGGATCACACGGGCATCCTCGGGCACGGGCAGACCTGCCATCTTGCCGATGGCGGCGGGGGAGGCGCCGACGATGTTCTTGTTCAGCGCGCCGTTGGGGAACATGGTCTCACGCAAGATCTCGGCATCCTTCTCGTCGTCGATGACGTAAGCGCCAGCTTCCTTGGCATACTCGATGGCCTCCGCGCGCTTTTCCTTGGGGACGATCATGTTCTGCTCGCAGGTGCAAAGCACGCCGTTATCGAAAGTGCGGCCCGTGATGACCATTTCCACGACTTCTTTGAGGTCCACATCACGGTCGATCATAACCTGCACGTTGCCCTGACCGACGCCGATGGCGGGCTTGCCGCTGGAGTAGGCTGCTCGCACCATGCTCGGGCCGCCCGTGCAGATGCACAGATCCACCGCGCTCATCAGTCCGGCGGAAAGATCCATCGTCGGCTCCGGGATGATCTGGATCAGATTTTCGGGCATGCCCAGCTTTTTCAGCTCGGCGTTCATCAGCTCAACGGTCTTCACGCCGACTTTCTTCGCGCGCGGATGCGGGCAGATGATGATCGCGTTGCCGCACTTCATCGCGCAGGCGGAGTTGTGCATGACCGTAATGACGGGGTTCGTCGTGGGGGTGACGGAGCCGATGACACCGATGGGCTTGGCAACCTTGGCGATCTGCGTGTCCTCATCCCAGTCGATGATGCCGCGGCTCTTCTTGCCCTTCATGCCGAGCCAAACCGTCTTGGACTTGTTGCGGCACTTGGCGATCTTGCTGTCGTAACGGCCCATGCGGGTCTCGTCGACGGCCATGTGAGCGAGCATATCGGCGTTGTCGTAGACTGCCTTGCAGACAGCGCGGCAGGCCGCGTCGACTTTCTCCTGCGGATAGGTCTCAAATTCCGCCTGCGCCACGCGCGCCTTGGCAACAAGCTCTTCCAGATATTCCTTTGCTTCCATGACATTTTCCTCCGTGATCAGACGCAAAGTCTCATGATATTGCAGTATATGTGAAATTCAGCATCGCTTTTGTTACACACTCCTGTGTTAGAATTACAGTATCATTAAAATTGCAGAAAAGCAATTGTCATTATTTATAAAATTATTACTGCAAAATTGTAGTATATACGCAATTTAAGCGCATGCTTTATTCGCTACGCTATATAACCGGTTCACTTTTTGAAATAGTGAAATTTTTCACAGAAAGTACTTGCAATCATTCCAAAACTATCATATAGTAACTTGAATGTTAGATTTATCATCCATGGGATATATTAGACTCAATTTGCTCATTTTTCTATTTGGATGATTGCAGTCATATATGAGATTCAAAACGAAGGAGTATCGCAAGTCAATGGAAGAGATCAATGTTGGTTATAAATTTAAGCAGATCCGTGAAAATGCTGGGCTTACGCTAAAGCAGGTCTCCGCCATGTCCGGACTGTCTGTCAGTTTTATCAGTCAAATCGAGCGGGGCGTGGTCGATCCGTCCTGGTCCTCCCTGAAAAAGATTTCTGCCGCATTGAACATCAAACTCAAGGATTTGTTTGACGAACCACCCCGTCCCTATACGTTGGTGCGCGACGGGCAGGGATACCAGAGTGTGACGCATCATATCCGTCGAGAATTTCTGGCATCGATGGATAATGCGTCAATGGAAATGATTCTGACTGCCTTTCCGCCGCACAGCTCAAGTGGCACGATTCTCCCTCATCCGGGCGAAGAATTTGTGTGGATCCTGGAAGGGACGCTGAATGTGACCGTGGACGGCACAACACATGTAATGTGTGCCGGAGACAGTATATATTTTCAATCGACCTACCCGCATGAATGGGAAAATAAAAGTGGACAGGTATGCAAGGTGCTATGGGTCGATAATCCTCCGGTCCATATGTAAAGAGCGGACGGCTTTTTGATAAGATATGCGCCAAAATAGAAAAAGGGCTGAAAACGGAACTTGCCATTTTCAGACCTTTTATCAATATCGGTTATTCTACAATTTCGACGTAGCCCTCGCCGGCATTGACGAGCATTGTGTCGCCGTCCTTGACGTCTGCGTAAAGCTCCTCCGGCAGGCGGTTGACCATAGGGATCTCCATAATGATTGCGTCGGCGGCCAGCACGAGATCGGGGGCCTGCAAGATCAGCGCGGAGGGCATGTTATGGAAACGGTCGAGATGGTACAGACCATCCTGCTGGGCGACGGCGCTACCTTTGCCGCTGGGGAAGAGCAAAACTTTTCTGGCAATGATACAGCCCTCAAGATAGTGGTCCTTTTCCTCTATCATGCCATCCTCAGGCCGAACCCGATAGAACTTGGAGATGATGGTTTCCGCCTGCGCCTTGCCCTCTGAGGCCTTACAGTTCTGCATCACTAAAGCTCAATGATGCGCATCGCAAAACAGCACCATATCCGTACATTTCCGCAGCCGCCCGCCGAAGGCAGGGCGGTCGGCTGACGAGACCGCGCAAAAATACGAGACTGCCACGGGGCGAAACTATGCTCGCGTCACTTCTGACGCTCGCACGGTTTCGCCCCCTTTTGCCTGTTTTGCTCGGCACGTCTGCCGCGTGTGACGCACCTCACAGAACCCCTCCGCGGCATCGCCTTCTGCCAGTTTACTTTCGCTGCACATCGGATCACATCGCGGTCTAAGAGGACAAGCTGTCAGCCAATTCCCGCCCCGCGCCATGAGCTTTTTCAAAGCTCATGATTTTACCTGTTTTTCGTCCAAGACCTGCCGGCTCTGATCTGCACTGATCTGTCCGCTATCCGAAATACGGAGAAGCGTGACACCTTTTTCACCCCACCGTCCGACCACCGAAAAGGCCATGTGCTCCATATCGTCGTCACGGAAAAAGATGCCCTTCAGGTTATTGAGAATAACCTGAATCGCCCGGTTGGAGGTATCCCACACTCGCTCGTTATTGCTGCCCCTCGGCGTGACGATCTCAATTTCCACGAACGCCTTTTCAAAATACGGCAGCGGTTCCTGCGCCGCCGCGTCGGAGATCGCCGCATGGATCATAGCCTTCCAATGCTCCTCGACCGCCTCCGTCAGCTTCTTCGTTGCAGGCAGCGGCTCGTCGATCCTTAAGGTCACGATGCCGTTCCTATTTCCCCCGCCGCTGTGCTGTTGGGCAAGGGTCCGCTGTTCCTGCGCTGCCGGGCTGCCAAAGGCTTCCATGTCGTAGATTACGGCTAACTCCTGACTTTGCAGCCGCAGCGTAAGTTCATACATTCTTTGTAACTGCTTTGGCGTGGGCGCGTCTTTTTCCGGCAGGCATTCACCGATCTCCGCGAGCGTCTTTCTTAGATCGATATACATAAACGGTCAATCCCTCCAATTCGAGCAGCTCTGGATACATTCTCACGATGGGAATATCCTCCGGCCAGATGCAAAGCTCCAATGTGATCCGCGGCCAATAGGCGTTTTCCTCGCTCCTTTCTCCCAAATAAGTCTTTGCCGCGGAGAAGAAGCGAACAAACTTCAACAGGTTGCAGGCGGGGTTCACAAACAGGTGGCGGGAATGCATCTCAATATCTCCGATCCCCTGACTTCCTAAAAGCGTCCCGTTGTTTTTCACGCATAATGTTTGAAGATACCGTTCCTCCTCCAAGATCCTTTGCAGGCTGACGGGCAGCGTTTCCGGCGTCGTCAGATAGACGCGCTCATACTGCGCCTTGAGCTTAATGGGCGAACGCGACCACCTCACCGGCCGGTCCCGCTCCGTGCAGTCCTCCCGAAGGAGCCGGCGGCGGTTCCACATCGTCTGCCGGATGATGTTCCGCGCCGCCTTCACTCTTGCGTCCTCCCGACAGACCAGCAGCATACCCGTCGCCTTCGTTTCGTAGCTGCCGTACCGCGTGTAGAACAGCGAGCCCTCCGCGCGCACCTGCCATTCCGTCGCACCGTCCCCGATGTCATAGACGGCCAGACGACGCTTTCCAGCTATCAGCATTCCACTAAAGCGTGTGGTGGACAGAATGCCCGGCGCAATTTTCCGCCAGCAGGCGGACGGGATAAAATATGGCACATTCCATTCCTGCCGCGCCGCAGAGACGAGGATACCGCTCCTCTCCATCAGCGCCGCCATGCGGGATACCTCCATGATCCTCTGCCTTGTCTGCTCACCGCCTCCGGCGGAGAGCAGCGGCTCAAGCTCAGGAAACAGCGCCCGCCCCTTTGCCAGAATAGACACGCAGCCGCGCTTATCCTTGGAAACATATCGGTTTTTCGTCAGCGGCCGGAAGGCATAGGACAGCGCCGTGCGGCTTTCATTTTCATTTGTTGACAGCATATCGAGACAGGACGGATAATCCAGCAGGTTGAACCTCGCCAAATGCCGTAGCAGCTTTAATTGATTTTCATTCAGCATATCTTCACTCCTTATAAGAAAGTTCGGGCGGCATGGAAGCAGCTCTTTCCCAAAAGCCGTTTCCGTGCCGCCCGATGTGGTTTATGACAGCCCCTCACAAGACGATCACCCCCTTGTACCGTTTTCTTTCCACCGAGTTTTAGAGTCCCGTTCCTTCGCAGCTCAGGTATCGGAGCAGCGGCTCCGTGTAGATGCGGATATACCGCTGCGTGGTGCCGATGTTCGCGCCGACGGACGCAAACGGCTCGCGTCCCTCCGCAATCAGCCACGAAAGCTGACGGGGCGAAACACCGAAGAATTGCGCGGCGACCTTCAGTGGCACATGGTTGGGATATTCCTGCCGCAGCTTATTTGCCGTTTTCTTGTCCATGCGTAAAACCTCCTTTCTCCATATGGATTTCTACTTGGAATTGACTTAACTGCTCTTCTTTTTGTCCAGTTCATCCATTAGCGCCGGAATATTGACGTAGTAAACGCCGCCGCTCTTGATGTGCGGAACTGTGCCGTTTTTGCAGCCCTGCCGCAGATAATACTGAGACAAGCCCGTGTTTTTGCACGCTTCCGTAATTTTCTGAAAAGGCACCATAAGCCCTTCCCTCCTCTCTCCAAATTTCGCATATTCGCTTCTTTCTCGCTTTAAGTCGCGTTTCTGCGATATTTTGATCATACAGGACACATCTCTCCTTGTCAAGATAAATTTTTCATTTTTTAGCATTAAACTTTCTCTTCGCTTTTTGTATTGCTTTTTTGCGATATTTGCTGTATAGTAACTACAAGCACAAAACAAGGAGGATCAACGATGACGACCGGAAAAAAAATTCGCGCCCGCCGCAAACAGCTCGGTATGTCGGTAGACGATTTAGCTGCCAAGCTCGGCAAAAACCGTGCGACCATTTATCGCTACGAAAACGATATGATCGAGATGCCCGCCTCGCTTCTGAAGCCCTTGGCAGAGATATTGGATACAACGCCCGGCGAATTGATGGATTGGGGCGATATTATGGTCTCCGAAATAGAGCATCAGGAAAAGATGTGCGAGTTGCTTCCTCAAATCAGAGACGGCCTTTCCATCGAGGGAGAACGGCAGAAATACCTTCTATTCAAGGTCCCTGCAGTCGGCGGCAGACTGGAAAGCGACTTCCACTCCCTGCTTCTGACGCTCTACCAGATAAACCAGAGCGGGCAGGCTTCCAAGATGCGCACGGTACGGGTCCTCGGAGAATTGGTCTCGTCGTTGGATGCAAGGTCTCAAGAGCATCTGATATCCTACGCGGAATTTTTAGATGCCCGTCACCAAAAGCAGTACGGTACTTCGGTCACGCACCCATACCAGTACGAATAAAGAAAGGGATGTTTCATGGCATCAACCAGAATAAGAACCACAAAAGACGGTCAAACCTTTTATGAGATCCGTGTCAGCCGTGGACGCGCCAGATCCTACCTCACCACCCGTTGGTATCCACCGGCTGGATGGAGTCAAAAGGCCATTGACCGTGCATTAACCAAAGAAGCAGCCGAGTTCGAACGACGCTGCCACGAGGGAGAAGTCACCTCCCGCGCAGAGCAAAAAGAAAACGACCTCCGGCAAAAACGGGAGATCGCTAAGATTCAAACTCTACGGCAATACGGCGAAAAAGTCTTTATGCCTGCCAAGACTGTGACCATGAGTGAAAACGGTCGATGCGCTTATCAGGGCAATCTCGACCACTGGATATACCCCACTCTGGGCGAGTTGAAAATGCCTGATATCACTGCCGCAGACATCAGCGCGCTGCTTTTGTCCATGCAGTCCGCAGGAAAGGCAAACGCCACCTGCGTCAAGGTCTACACGATCCTGCACAGCCTATTCAAAATGGCTTACATGAGTGATGTGCTCTCTGTAAACCCGATGGACAGGATAGGGCGACCCAAGCCCCGCAAGAGCGAGCGCAGAGACAAGCCCATAGAAGCCTATACCGCCTCAGAGCTTCAGCGCATCTTCTCTGCCATAGATACCGAGCCGCTCAAATGGCGCGTCCTTATGCGTCTGCTGATTGACACCGGCATACGCAGGGGCGAGTGCTGCGGCCTTCAATGGAAGGACATCGACTTCAGCGCGTGTACCGTAACGATCAGCGGCAACCTGTGCTATACCCCGCAAAAGGGTGTCTACTTGGATACTCCGAAAAGCGGAAAGGTGCGGACAATCGACGTCGACCTGGAGATCATCGGTCTGCTCCGTGAACTCAGGCTGGAACAGTCTAGGGAGGCGATCAGTCCGTTTGTATTCACGCAGTCGAACAGTCCCGAACCCATGCATCCGCAGTCTCCGGCCCGCTATATGCAGAAGCTCTCCGCGAAGTGCGGCGTACCGGATCTACATCCGCACAAGCTGCGGCACACCTTCGCCAGCATCGCCATCACGAATGGGGCCGACGTGGCAAGCGTGTCCGAAAAGCTCGGCCACAGCGACAAGGCCATTACGCTCCGTATGTACACTCACGCAGATCAGGAAAGCATTCGTCGTGCCAGTCAAATTTTCAGAGATGCGCTGAAAAATTCCAATCAGGCATGAGCTAATCTTATCCGTCAAATTTTATCGGTATGGGTTTCTGTATGGGTTTTGCGTAAGCGAATTTTCCTACGGAAAAAAGTAAAAACCCGCTATCCCTTGCGGGACAACGGGTTTCCATGGAGCTGCTGGGCAGATTCGAACTGCCGACCTCATCCTTACCAAGGATGCGCTCTACCTACTGAGCTACAGCAGCAAGTGGCGACCACGAAGGGACTCGAACCCTCGACCTCCGGCGTGACAGGCCGGCGTTCTAACCAACTGAACTACATGGCCACATTTTGGTGGGAACAACAGGGCTCGAACCTGTGACCCCCTGCTTGTAAGGCAGGTGCTCTCCCAGCTGAGCTATGCTCCCCACTCGAAGCCGTCTTACGAACGGCAAGAGTTATTATACTAAATCCCCCTCGCCGTGTCAACAATTTTTTCAAGACTTTTGAAACTTTTTTTGACCCGGCAGAAGGGCGCGGTATGCGCGCCCTTACTTGCCGATTTTTTTAAGCTCATCAATCATGCGTCGCAGCTCCTCACCGGAGAAGCTGTGGATGCGGTCGCAGAACTGGCAGGTGAGGTCTGCCTTGCCCTGCTCGCGCAGAATGTCCTCCAGCTCCTTCGAGCCGAGGGAGAGCAGCGCGCGCTCCGTGCGCTCGCGCGAGCAGTAGCAGCGGTATTCGATGGGCATCGTCTCCAGGATCTCGAGGTCAAAATCGGAGAGCACCGTGCGCAGGAGGTTTGCCGGATCGGGATCGTCGCGAAGCTGATTCGTCACGCTGGGCGCGGCGTAGATGCCGCCCTCGACCTTGGCGATGGTATCCTCGCCCGCGCCGGGGAGGAGCTGGATGAGATAGCCGCCGGCGGCGAGCACGCTGCGGTCACGGTCGACCAGCACGCCGAGGCCGCAGGCCGAGGGGATCTGCTCGGACTCGACGAAGTAGGCAGCCAGGTCCTCGGCGATCTCGCCGCCGAGCAGGTCGACCGTGCCGACGTAGGGCTCCTTGAGCCCGAGGTCCTTGATAACGGTCAGGGTGCCGCTGTGGCCGACGGCGCTGCCGACGTCCAGCTTGCCGTCTGCGCGCAGGGGAAGCTCCACGGAAGCGTCCTGCACATAGCCGCGCACGTTGCCCTCGGCGTCGGAGACGGCGAGGATGGTGCCGAGCGGGCCGTCGCCCTTGATCTGGAGTGTAACGCTCTCGCCGCTGCCCTTGAGGGCGTTGCCCATCATGGAGACGCCGGCGAGCGCACGGCCGAGCGCCGCGGTAGCGACGGGGCTGGTGTGGTGGATCTGGCGGGCGCGCTCGGTGAGCGCACGGGTGTAGACGGCCGTGGCCTTGACCATGCCGTCCTTGGACATGGCTCTTACTAATGTGTCGTTCATAAAATCACTCTTTTCGGATACAGGAAATATAGATGCGCCCGTCTGTTTCGTTCGGGGCGCGGAGACGGCAGTCGCCGTAGACGCGGATTTCGCCGAAGCCGGCGGCGGTCAGCCATTCGGTCAGCTCCGATACGCTATACCAGCGCTGGCGGTGCTCCTCGAAGCTGCGTTCCCAAGCGCCGTCCGCGCGGGCGGAGAAAATATCAACGTAATAGTCCAGCAGGCGCGAGCGGCGGGAATACTCCGTGCGCCACACGCAGTAGACGTCCTCGCGTTCGTCGAGCCAGACCTGACCGTCCATCGCCTCGAGCTTGCCGAGGGCATGAACGTCGAACACGAGCGAGCCGCCGGGCGCGATGAACAGGTGCAGGCGGCGGAAGGTCTCGCGCACCTCGCGCGCTTCGGTGAGATAATTGAGGCTGTCGAGGCAGCAGATCGCCGCCTCCACCGTGCCGTAGAGGTCCAGCTCGGGCATGGACTGGTGCAAAAACAACGGCGGGACACCGGTGAGCGTCTGTGCCTTCTCGCGCGCCTCGAGCAGCATATCCTCCGAGCCGTCCACGCCGATGAGCTCGTAGCCGCGCTCGGTGAGGAGGGCGGTCATCGTGCCAGTGCCGCAGGCGAGGTCGAGCACGGTATGAACCGGAATGTGACTGCGCAGGAAGAGCTTTTCGACGAAGGCGGCGCGCTTTTCGTAGCCGACGTCCTGCGTCAGCTCGTCGTAGGAGGCGGCGAGGGCGGAATAGCTTTCCATCACTTCTCGCCCTTCATGCGTGCGAAGATGCGCTCGTAGCCGCCGTCGGAGTCGGTCAGCGAGCGGGCCACGCGCGAGATCGTCGCGCTGGAGGCACCGGTGCGCTCCAGAATCTCGCTGTAGACCTTGCCCTGCGTGAGCATCCGCGCGACCTCAAAGCGCTGCTCCATCGCGCGCAGCTCGGCGATGGTGCACACGTCGCGGAAGAAGCTGTAGCACTCCTCCTCGTCCTTCAAAAGCAGAATGGCCTTATAAAAGTCCTCGTTTTTTTCTTTCTTTCCAATGCGGTTTCCCGGTGCAGCCATGATAGACCCCTCCGAAATATGACAGTAGTGCGCCCTGCGCACCCTGCTTTATAGTTTAACAGAACAGAGCATGAAAGTAAAGGGCGGAAGTGTGAACTTTTCGCATTTTCCGTGGCGGAACCGCCTGCACGGACGCTTCATACATTGGAGTGAGAAAAAAACGGGAGGACGGTATGGAAAGAGAGCTTCTGCGGCTGTCGGAAACGCCGCTGCACCTGGAGAAAACGTGGGAGAGCGGCGGCGTGCCGGTGCTGACCGCCGAGGTGACGCTGCCGTGCTGCGGGGGAAAGAGCCGCCGTGCGCGGCGCTTCGACCGCTACTACCGCCAATACGCACGCGCCTATCTTAAATACTGCGAGGCGGAGCTGCTGCCCCGCGCTGCCGAAACGATGCACACGGCGCTGGAGCGCAGCGCGCCGTGGAGCTGCGCCCGCGCGGCGCTCGTCTATCGGGTGACGCTCGTGCGGGGAGACATCCTGAGCCTTTATACCGAAGGCCGGGAGGAGCATCTGCCGCCGCGGCTCACGCTCCGCCGCGCGGAGACGTGGGATCGGCGCACGGGCTTTCTCCTGCCGCTCACGGCGTTTTTTCCACCGAAAACGGCGGTAAAAAAGCGCCTCGTCCGCGCGGCAAGGGAAACGGCGCGGGAGCAGATGGAGACGGGCACGGCGGCGTACTATCCCGATTACGGCGCGCTGCTGCGCCGCGCATTTTCCAGCAGGAGCTTTTATCTGGCGGACGACGGCTTGCGCTGGTTCTATCCGATGTATTCCGTCGCGCCCGCGGCGGAGGGCATCGTGGACTTTTCGCTGCCCTACGGCGAAGCGGGACCATTTCTGCTGTCGGAGGGAGAGCGATGAAGAGAAACGGCGCGGCCTGCGGGCCGCGCCGTTTCTGTTGGTTTTCTTTTCTTATTTCTTAGTAGCTGCCGAGGTCGGCGGACTTGTCGCCCTCGACGCTGACGCCGAAGACATAGTCGTTGCCGGGCAGGATGGCGTTGAGGATCACGCCACACAGCGCCGCGATGGCGAGGCCCGAGAGTGTGACGGCAGCGCCGCCGACGGTGAAGGTCACGCCGCCGACCGAGCTGAAGCCCAGGCCGCTGACGAACATGACCGCCGCGATGATGAGGTTGCGGGACTTGGTGAGGTCGACTTGATTCTCCACGATGTTGCGCACACCGACCGCGGAGATCATACCGTAGAGGATGAAGCTGACGCCGCCGACGATGGCCGCGGGGATGGAGTTGACGAGCGCGTCGAACTTGGGGGAGAAGCTCAGGATGATGGCATAGACGGCGGCGAGGCGCACGACGCGGGGGTCGTAGACCTTGGAGAGGGCGAGCACGCCGGTGTTCTCACCGTAGGTGGTGTTGGCGGGGCCGCCGAACATACCGGCGAGCGCAGTGGCGAGACCGTCGCCAACGAGGGTGCGGTGCAGACCGGGGTCCTCGATGAAGTTCCTGCCGGTGGTGGAGGAAATGGCGGAGACGTCGCCGATGTGCTCCATCATGGCGGCGATGGCGATGGGGGCCATGACGAGGATGGCGGAGACGTCGAACTTGGCGATGACGAACTGCTGCAGGCCGATCAGGTTCGCCTTGCTGACGGAGGCGAAGTTGACGAGCGGCTGCATCACGCCGTTCGCGTCAGGCAGCTGCACGCCGCAGGCAGTGGCGATGAGCGCGACGAGGTAGCTGCCGACCACGCCGAGGAGGATGGGGATGATCTTGACCATGCCCTTGCCCCAGATGTTGGCGACGACGATGATCGCCATGGCGACGAGCGCGAGCCACCAGCAGGTCGCGGCATTGTTGATCGCGGAGCCGGAGAGGTTCAGACCGATCATGATGATCATGGGGCCGGTGACGATGGGCGGGAAGTAGCGCATGACCTTCTTCGCGCCGAGCATTTTGAACAGCAGCGCGAGCACGAGGTAGAGAAGACCCGCGATCACGATGCCGCCGAGTGCGTAGGCGAGCTTTTCATCGCCGCTCATACCGGCGTATTTGCCGGCGTCCAGCTTGGCGACGGTCTCGAAGCCGCCGAGGTAGGCGAACGAGGAGCCGAGGAACGCGGGGACCTTCATCTTGGTGCAGACGTGGAAGAGGAGCGTGCCGAGGCCGGCGAAGAGCAGAGTGGTCTGGATGGAGAGCGGCAGGCCGTAGCCCTGCACGAGGATGGGGACGAGCACCGTCGCGCCAAACATGGCGAACATGTGCTGCAATCCCAGCACCAGCATTCTGGGGGTGCCCAGCTGACGGGCGTCGTAGATGGCTTCGTGTCCGAGTTCTTTCTTCATGTGATTTTCCCTCTTTCTTCTGATTTTGGTGTATGTTCTTATTTGACCAAACGACTCAGCGCCCCGCGCGGGCAAAAAAAGAGACCGGTAAAAAATTACCGGTCAAAGGAAACAATATCATTATCAACAAAAACGGTGCTGATAAAAATAGAAACACCAGCAGGAAGGAATTTCTTTTTGTACACATACTGCGTCATGGCTGTGTCCTCCCTCGTTTGTTTCTTTTGCAAATGATACAGGACGGGAGAGGAAAAAGCAAGATGGGATTTTAGCCAAGAAACACGAAAGACGTTTGCCCCTTTTGTGCAATGCGGCAAAGAACAGACGACGCTTTGCGCCGCGCCCACGCATTGACGGCGTGCGGAAAAGCTGATATAATCCATAATGACAGAATATGTGAACGTTTGAGGGACACCATGAAGAAGAACGAAAAGAAGGAAACCACCGCCCAGCACCGCGCAAATCCCAACGTCCTCGGTCTGCGTGCGGACGTGGTCGAGCAGCGCATCACCGATACGCTGGAGACGAACTATATGCCCTACGCGATGTCGGTCATCGTCTCGCGCGCCATTCCGGAGATCGACGGCTTCAAGCCCAGCCACCGCAAGCTCCTCTATACCATGTATAAGATGGGACTGCTGAACGGCGCGCGCACGAAGAGCGCGAACATCGTCGGTCAGACCATGCGGCTCAATCCCCACGGCGACGCCGCCATCTATGACACGATGGTTCGCCTTTCCAAGGGCTACGGTGCGCTGCTGCACCCGTTCGTGGACTCCAAGGGCAACTTCGGTAAGGTCTACTCGCGCGACATGGCGTGGGCGGCGAGCCGCTACACGGAGGCAAAGCTCTCCGCCATCTGCGCCGAGCTGTTCCGCGACATCGACTCCGATACCGTCGATTTCATCGACAACTACGACAACACCATGAAGGAGCCGGCGCTGCTGCCGACGACCTTCCCGAACATCCTCGTGAGCGCCAATCAGGGCATTGCCGTCGGCATGGCGAGCCAGCTGTGCGGCTTCAACCTCGGCGAGGTGTGCGACACGACGATCGCCTACCTCAAGAATCCCGACTGCGACCTGACGGAGACGCTGCTTGCGCCCGATTTCCCGACCGGCGGCGAGGTCATCTGCGACGTCGACGCCCTGCGCGAAATTTACAGCACGGGCCGCGGCGGCGTGAAGGTCCGCGCCCGCTGGCGCTACGACAAAAAGGAAAACCTCATCGAGGTCTATGAGATCCCCTACACCACCACGACCGAGGCCATCATGGACAAGGCCGCCGAGCTCATCAAGGCAGGCAAGGTCCGCGAGATCACCGATATGCGCGACGAGACCGACCTCAACGGCCTCAAGCTGACCATCGACCTCAAGCGCGGCACCGATCCCGACAAGCTCATGCAGAAGCTGATGAAGTCCACGACGCTGCAGGATACCATGTCCTGCAACTTCAACGTGCTCATCGCCGGAATGCCGCGCGTGATGGGCGTGCGCGAGCTGCTCGACGAGTGGTGCGCGTGGCGCACGGAGTGCGTCCGCCGCCGCGTCTACTTCGTCATGAGCAAAAAGAAGGACAAGCTGCACCTTTTGAAGGGTCTCAAGCGCATCCTGCTCGACATCGACAAGGCGATCAAGATCATCCGCGAGACGGAGGCCGAGGCTGACGTGGTGCCGAACCTGATGATCGGCTTCGGCATCGACCAGGTGCAGGCGGAGTATGTCGCGGAGATCAAGCTGCGCAACATCAACAAGGAATATATCCTCAAGCGCGTGGAGGAGACGAGCGCCCTGCAGGACGAGATCGAGGATCTGGAGGACATTCTCGCCCGTCCTGCGCGCGTGAAGAAGATCATCGTCACCGAGCTCGAGGACGTGCGGAGGAAATACGCCGAGCCGCGCCGCACCGGCATCGTCTACGGCCACGAGGTCGAGGAATACACCGAGGAGACCACGGTGGACGATTACGCCGTGTCCGTATTCCTCTCCCGCGAGGGCTACTTCAAGAAGATCACGCCCGCCTCGCTGCGCATGAACGCGGAGCAGAAGTATAAGGAGGGCGACGCGCTCGCGCAGAGCTTTGAGACCTCCAACGCCGCCGAGGTGATGTTCTTCACCGACAAGTGTCAGGTCTACAAGACGCGCCTTTCGGACTTCGACGACACCAAGGCGTCTGCGCTCGGCGACTATCTGCCCGCAAAGCTCGGCATGGACGAGGGCGAGAGCGTCGTCTATATGGTGCTGCCCGGCGATTACCGCGGCTGGATGCTCTTCTTCTTTGAAAACGGCAAGGCCGCCAAGGTGGAGTTGTCCGCCTACCGGACGACCTCGAACCGCCGCAAGCTCACCGGCGCGTACTCGGATAAGTCTCCGCTGCGCACGGCGCTGTGCCTGCGCGAGGACTGCGAGCTGGCGGTCTACTCCACCGAGCCGCGCGTGCTGGTGTTCTCCACCGCGCTGCTGGGGAGCAAGACCACGCGCGCGACGCAGGGCGTCGCGGTGCTGACGCTCAAAAAGAAATTCACGCTCGACTACGCCTGCCCCGCCGAGGCGACCGGCATCGCCAACCTCGCCCGCTACCGCGCCCGCAGTCTCCCTGCGGTCGGCGCGCTCTTAAAGGCGGAGGACAGCGACGAAAAACAGATCTCCCTGATGGATTGAGAAAGGAAGTCATTGCTTGAATCTGCTCAAACAGTATGTTTCCATCACGCTCGGCTGCGCGCTCATGGCGCTGGCCTTCGACTGGTTCTACGCGCCGAACGAGCTGACGCTCGGCGGCTTCACCGGTATCGCGCAGGTCATCAACTTCTTTGCGCCCGCGCTGCCGGTCGGCGTCACCGTCATCGTGCTCAACGCGCCGCTCTTTCTGATGAGCCTCAAGCGCTTCGGCAAGCGCTTTCTGGTGCGCTCATTCTTCGCCGTGGCGGTGAACTCGATCTTCATCGACCTCATCAACGCCGTCTATACCTTTCAGCCGATGGATAAGCTCCTCGGCTGCATTTACGGCGGCGTGCTCGTGGGCGTGTCGCTCGGCTGGCTGCTGCGCGAGGAGGCGACCACCGGCGGCACGGAGCTGGGCGCGTGGCTGCTGAAGGCGAAGATCCCGGGCCTCTCCATCGGCACGCTCTGCCTTGCCATCGACCTGACGATCATCGTGTTCTATGCCGCGGTGTTCCGCAGCCTGGAAAACGCGCTCTACGGCGGCATCGCCCTCTATATCTCCACCAAGGTGATGGATATGGTGGTCTACGGCGGCAGCGCCGCGAAGCTCGCCTACATCATATCCAACGAGCAGGAGAAAATCACGCACGAGCTGCTTGCACGCGATATGGGCGTCACCCGCCTGACCGCCGAGGGAGCCTATACGCACAACGACAAGCCCGTGCTGCTCTGCGCCGTCCGCCGCCGCGAGATCGTGGCGGTCAAGCGGCTGGTGAACGAGATCGACCCGACCGCCTTCTTCATCGTCTGCGACGCGCGCGAGGTGCTCGGCGAGGGCTTCGGCGAATATAAGCCCGACGGGCTGTAAAGATAAACAGCTCTCCCGCGCCGCCGCGCGGAGGGGGCAAGAAAAAGAAAGGAAGCAATGTCATGGACTTTACGAATGTGACAAAGGCGCTGACCGCGCGCGGCTTTAAGGTCTCGAGCTTCGAGACGGCGAAGGAGGCCGCCGAATACCTCAACTCGCAGATCGACGGCGCGACCGTCGGCTTCGGCGGCAGCATCACGCTCGAGGAGCTGGGGCTGTATGCCCTGCTCAGCGGGCACAATACGGTGTTCAGCCATTGGCACCTGCCGGAGGGCGGGGACGCCGCCGCGCTGCGCGCGCAGGCGGCGGGCAGCGAGCATTATCTGCTCTCCGCCAACGGCATCGCCGAGACGGGCGAGATCATCAACATCGACGGCGCGGGCAACCGTGTGGCTTCGGCGATCTACGGCCACAAAAAGGTCTGGATCGTCGCGGGCAAAAATAAGCTCGCGCCCACCTACGACGAGGCGCTCTGGCGCGCCCGCAACATCGCCGCGCCGAAGAACGCGCAGCGTCTCCGCGCAAAGACGCCCTGCGCCGTCAGGGCGGATCATTGCTACGACTGCAAGAGTCCCGGCCGCATCTGCCGCGCGCTCACCGTGCTCTGGGGCGCGATGATGGGCAGCGATATGGAGGTCGTGCTCGTAAACGAGGACCTTGGCTACTAAAAGCAGCGGGGAGGGAGCGCCGTGAAAAAGAGAATACTGCTTCTCTGCGCGGCGCTGTGCCTTCTGCTCAGCGGCTGCGGCGGCGGGCTGCTCGAGCGCGAGTGGTCGTCGGTCACGCCGCACAGCGCCGGCTACTGGGAAAACGGCGATAAGGACACTCTGCGCGCCGACAGCTATCAGGATGCGGTGAACGCGATCTTGATGCTGGTCGCAAATCACGCGGAGCGCGGCGTGGTGCGCTGCTATTTCGGCAGCGATGCGGAATACGCCGAGCTGGCCGCGGAGGCCTGCAACGAGGTGCAGCAGGAAACGGACCTCGGCGCCTACCTGCTCGATTACATCACCTATGCCGGCACGGACGAGCGCGGCTTCTACGAGCTTTCGCTCAGCTTCGGCTACCGCCGCACGGCGGAGGAGCAGGAGAGCATCATCAACGCCACCAGCACCGAGGCGATCCCCGACCTGCTGCGCGCCGCAGCGGCGGAGGGCGCGGACCGCTTGGTGGTGCGCGTGAGCTACTTTTCCACCGACCGCGCGGGCGTGGAGCAGATGGTCCGCGACGTGCAGGAGGAGAAGGACGGCGGAAGAGACGCCGGTATACTCGCCGCGCCGTGGCAGGTCAGCTTTTACCCGGACACGGACGAACCGGGCATCGTGGAAATTTTGCTGAAATAAAAGAGGGAGAAGCAGCTATGTGGAGCATGATCTGGCCGATCGCGCTGGTGGTCGGTGTCAACGTGTTTTATCACATCACAACAAAGTCCACGCCGGAGGGCGTGAACGCCTTTGCCTCGCTCACCATCACCTATCTCGTGGGTGCGGCCTTTTCGGTCGCGGCGTTCTATCTGATGGGGAACCGTGATTTTATCGGCGAGCTGGGCAAAACGAACTGGACGGCGTGGGCGCTCGGCGCCATCATCGTCGGACTGGAATTCGGCACTATCTGCGTGTATCGCGCGGGCTGGAAGATCAGCGTCGCCTCGCTCGTGATGAACATTGCGCTGGCCTGCGTGCTGCTCGCGGTCGGTCTGCTGGTCTATCACGAGACGGTCTCGCTGCGTCAGGGCCTCGGCGTTCTCGTCTGCCTTGCGGGCATCTATCTCGTGGGCGCGTAACACGGGACGCACGGAATTACATAAGAAAAGGACGGCGTAAGCCGTCCTTTTTTACGCTTATTTGGATACCGTCAGCCAGTCGTCGAGCACGAGGCCGGGGTTGTGCTTGGTGAGGAAACCGACGCTCCATTCGCCGCCGAAGGCGATGAGCTTGCGGCCCTTGAAATCCTCGAGCAGCTTCGAGCCGGTGCAGAACATCAGGTCCTTGGGGTCGCAGGGACATTCCGCGATGAGCCGCAGGTGCTCGTAGGGCAGCGCGCTCATGCGCAGCTCCACGCCGTACTCGCTTTTCATGCGGTACTCAAACACGTCGAATTGCAGCGTACCGACCACGCCGACCACGACGTCCTCGAAGCCAGAGTCCGGCATTTTGAAGATCTGGATGGCGCCCTCCTGCGCGATCTGCTCGATGCCCTTGACGAACTGCTTGCGCTTCATCGTGTCCTTGGGGCTGACCGACATGAAGTGCTCCGGCTCGAAGGTCGGGATGCCGCCGAAGCGGAACTTCTTGCCCGGCACGGTGATGGTGTCGCCGATGGAGAAGATGCCGGGATCGAACACACCGATGATGTCGCCGGCGTAGGCCTCCTGCACGATCTCACGCTCGCTCGCCATCATGGTCTGCGGCTGAGAAAGGCGCATCTTCTTGTTACCCTGCACATGGTAATACTCCGCGTCGCGCTCGAACTTGCCCGAGCAGATGCGCATGAACGCCAGACGGTCACGGTGCGCCTTGTTCATGTTCGCCTGGATCTTGAACACGAAGGCGGAGAAGTCGGGGGAAAAGGCGTCGATCACGCCCGCGTCGCTCTCGCGCGAGAGGGGAGCGGTGGTCATGCGCAGAAAGCCCTCCAGGAACGGCTCCACGCCGAAGTTCGTCAGCGCGCTGCCGAAGAACACGGGCGAGAGCGTGCCGTTTCGCACGGCGTCGAGGTCGAACTCGCGCCCCGCGCCGAGCAGCTCGATCTCATCGGCGAGGTTGTCGCGTCGCTTCTGCCCGATGAGCTCGACCAGCGCGGGATCGTCCAGCGCGATCTCGGTCACGCCGGCCTTCTTCGCGTGGCCCGCGTCGGTGAAGTGGATGATGCACTGCTTCTCGCGGTCGTAAACGCCCTGAAATTCCTTGCCGCAGCCGATGGGCCAGTTGACGGCGTAGGTGTCGATGCCAAGCTCGCGCTCGACCTCCTCGCACAGCTCGAGCGGGTCGCGTGTTTCGCGATCCATCTTGTTGATGAAGGTGAAGATGGGGATGTGGCGCAGGGCGCAGACGCGGAACAGCTTGCGCGTCTGCGGCTCGACGCCCTTCGCGCCGTCGATGACCATGACCGCGCTGTCTGCCGCCATGAGCGTGCGGTAGGTATCCTCGGAGAAGTCCTGATGGCCCGGGGTGTCGAGAATGTTGATGCAGTAGCCGCCGTGCTGGAACTGCATGACGGAGGAGGTCACGGAAATGCCGCGCTGCTTTTCGATCTCCATCCAGTCAGAGGTCGCCGCGCGGGCGCGCTTGCCCTTGACCTCGCCGGCCTGCGCGATGGCCCCGCCGTAGAGCAGGAACTTTTCGGTCAGCGTGGTCTTACCGGCGTCGGGGTGAGAAATGATGGCAAAGGTCCTGCGGCGTGAGATCTCTTCGTGAAGCGTGGCCATAGTGTCGTCTCCTTGCATACGGTGTTTGTCAATACAAATAGGCAGTTTATCATAGCTTTTCCGCATTTGCAAGGCGGCAGAACCAAAATCTGCGGAAAAATGAAAAATACGGCTTGACAAACGCGAAAGAATCTGCTATTATCGTCAATGTTCCGCGGGCGTAGCTCATCTGGTAGAGCGCCACCTTGCCAAGGTGGAGGTAGCGAGTTCGAGCCTCGTCGCCCGCTCCAAAAAATAACACCACGACATCGTCGTGGTGTTATTTTTTGCAATGGAGACCGGTTTCTCGAACTCGCTGCCTCCACCCATGCGCGAAGCGCATTTTGATCTGAGGTGAGCGCAGGGTTCCCGCGAAGCGCCGCCAGGCGGTTCGTGGGATGCCGGGAAGCGAGTTCGAGCCTCGCCAAAATGAAGCTCCGGCTGCCTCCACCCATGCGCGGAGCGCATTTCGATCTGAGGTGAGCGCAGGGTTCCCGCGAAGCGAGGGACGAGCCTCGTGTGCGGCGAAGGCTTGCTGTGCAAATGCGCTAAAGCTCTGCCGGTTCGGCGAACTGGAATTTTTATTTTTGGTGCCATGCCATTACATAGTCTTTTTCTCCAGTAGCTTCATCCAAACCGCTATGCTGAATCTCAAATCCTTCTCTTTGATAAAAGGATATTGCCCGTGTATTTTTTTGATATACGTTCAAAAGTAATTTGCTCCGTTTGTCCTTTGCATAATTCAGCAGAACTTTACCTATACCCTGCGACTGCATTTCGTCAGAAACAAAAATACCCTCAACATATTCATCGTTTAGTCCTATAAACCCCTGTATTTCTTGATTGTGTTCATAGACATAGACAGTTGCCTGTAATAGCAGTTCTTTCACTAATTCAAAATTATTTTGCCAATATTGCGCGGGAATAAAATAATGTGCGGTTATATTGGTGTCCAACCATATATTTGCAACTTTATTTATATCTGCTTTTCGTAATTCTCTAATCATAACGGTGACTCTCCTGCAAATCTCGATTTATCGAACGAAAGCATAGCACAAAAATACAAGCCTGTCCACCTGTTTTCCTCAAAGCGTCCGCGCACGGTGTATATTCTTCGCACCTCGGCGCAAACTATCCTCTGCGCGAGGCCCGAACGTTCGCTTCGCGCGAATTTTGCAAGGAGGAATTTCTTCATGTCCGATCATACCAACAGCGGCTGCGCCTGCACCCCCAACAGAGCCATCAAATGCGAGGTCACTTCCTGCGCGAACCATTGCCAGAGTCAGTCCTACTGCGGTCTGAACGCCATTCAGGTCGGCACCCATGAGACCAATCCCACCATGGATCAGTGCACCGACTGCCAGAGCTTCCGCAAGAAGTAAGCAAAGAAGCGGCACAGCCGCTTCTTACATAGGGAGTGGGGGACATGGAGAAGAAAACGAAGTACCGCCTCAGCGGCGTCGCCGCAGGACTTACGAACGGCATTTTCGGCGGGGGCGGCGGCATTCCGCTGCTCGTGCTGCTGACGAAATGGGCGGGCGTGGAGGAAAAGAAGGCATTCGCCACCTGCGTGGCGGTCATTTTTCCGATGTGCGCGGTGTCGGCGGCGCTGTGGTATTGGCGCGCAGAGCTGTCCCTGACGGCGGCGCTGCCGTATCTCCTCGGCGGCTTCGCGGGCGGACTGGTCGGCGGGAAGCTGTTCAAAAAGGTGCCGAACCTCTGGCTGCGGCGCATTTTCGCGCTCTTTCTGCTCTATGGCGGCTGGCGCTATCTTTTCACGGGAGGCTGAGCGATGACGGACTGGCTTCTGCCCGCGCTCGCGGGCTTCGGCACGGGCATCCTCTCGGCGTGGGGAGTCGGTGGCGGGACGCTGCTGCTCCTGCTCATGACGCTCTTTCTCGGCGTCGACCAGACGCAGGCACAGGGCATCAACCTCCTCTACTTCCTGCCGACGGCGGGAATGTCGCTCCTTGAGCACAGGAAAAACGGCTATCTCGACCGCGAGGTGGTGCGCGCGGCGATCCCGCTCGGGACGCTCGCGGCGCTTGCCGCGGCGTGGGCGGCGACCTCGGTCGACATTACGGTATTCCGCAAGCCGTTCGGCGTTTTCCTGCTTTGGGCGGGCGCCAATATGCTGCTGCAAAAAAAGAAATGAGACAATGCTGAACGCATTGCCTCATTTTTCATACAAAGCAGGTCTGCACGAGCAGCATGTAGAGCGCTGTGCCGGCGAACAGGCTCAAAAGCATATTCCTTTTCCACCGTTGCAGCGCGGCGGTCACGGTGATGGCGATCAGCTCCGGCAGCGCGTGGTACGAGGTGAACACCGCATCCTTGAGGCAGTAGACGAGCAGCAGCCCGATGACCGCGAAGGGCAGGACGGCGCCGAGGTAACGGATGAACGCGGGCGGCTCGCGCCCCTCGGGGAAGACGAGAAAGGGGAGAAAGCGCGTCGTCATCGTGCCGAGCACGACGGCCGCGATGGTGATCACGCTCTGCGTGACGGTCATGGTCATAGGGCGGGCTCCTCCTTTTTCTGCGATTTGCTGCTCACGAGGAAGCAGACGATGATGAGCGCCATTGCGGGCAGCATGAAGCCGTCGCTGCCGAACACAGCGAGGCAAAGCGCCGCGCAGCCGAGGCCGGTGAGGGCGGGGCGGTGGTCCTTGGCCTCCTCCCATTGATTGACGAACATCACGGTGAACAGCGCCGTCATGACGAATTCGATGCCGGTGGTGTCAAAGTGCAGGACCGAGCCGAGCAGCGCGCCGAGCGTTGCGCCCGCGACCCAGTAGGTCTGGTTGAGCAGGGTGACGAAGAACATGAACCAGCCGCGGTCCACGCCCTCCGGCGGGGTGACGGTGCAGTTGATGGAGAAGGTCTCGTCGCACATGCCGAAGATCAGGTAGGGCTTTTTCCAGCCCATGCCCTTGTACTTTTCCAGCATGGAGATGCCGTAGAACAGATGCCGCGCATTGACCATCAGCGTCAGAAGAAAGGCGTGCAGCGGCGCGTAGGCCGAGAGCAGAAGCTCCACCGCGACAAACTCCATCGAGCCGGCGAAGATGAAGGCGCTCATGGCCATCGGGTAAAAGACGGAAAAGCCGCGGCTGCGCATCAGAAAGCCATAGGACATGGCGATGAACAAAAAGCCGATGCAAATGGGCAGGGAATAGGGCAGCGCGGCGCGGAATGCTTTCTTTTTCATGGGTGCTCCTTTGTGAAAATCCTACAAATGTGATAGGAAATAAGACGACGATAGCATTTTACGCCTGCGTAAAAATTTTGTCAAGCCATTCGTGCAATTTGACGAAAGAGAAGGGAGAAGTCTCATTTCTGAGACTTCTCCTTCTTGGCTTTCAGCTTGTTTTCGATGGCGTGCATCCCCTTGTAGCACACCGCCGAGACGACGGCAAGCAGGATCATCGCCGCGGAAAATTGCTTGTTCTTTTTCATGCTCTCCTCATTTTTTCGCTTCGAGTGTGACGGAAACGGTCAGGTATTCCCCGCCGCGGCAGACCTTGAGGATCATTTCCTCGCCTGCGGCGTGGCGGTGGCGCACGCGCAGCAGATCGTTGGAGGTCTCGACGCGCACGCCGTCGGCCTCGTAAATGAGGTCGTCTACCTCCAGTCCGGCCTTGTCGCCGGGACCGTTGAGATCGACCGTGTAAACACGGGCGGCCTGCTGCCCATCGGGCAGATAGGCGGGCGTGCGGTCAACCGAGATGCCGAGCACCGGCTCGCCCTGCACCTCGCCGCAGCGGAGGATGTCGTTGACAATGTAGGCGCTTGAGGCGATGGGAATGGCGAAGCCGAGCCCCTCCACACTCGCGGTGGACCAGCGGTCCATGCCCATCTTCATCACGTTGATGCCGATGACCTGCCCATATCGGTTGATGAGCGGGCCGCCGGAGTTGCCGTTGTTGAGCGCGGCGTTGGTCTGGATGAGCGTCATGGTCACGCCGTCTACATCCACGTCGCGATTGATGGCGGACACGATGCCGTCGGTCAGCGTGCCGCGCAGCTCCACGCCGAGCGGGTTGCCGATGGCGTAGACCGGGTCGCCGACGCTCAGGGCGTCGGAGTCGCCGAACTCCGCGGCGGGAAGCCCCTGTGCCGCGCGGCCGTCGGTGTCCTGCGCCTTGATGACGGCAAGATCCTGCTCCGCATCGTAGCCGACGAGGGCGGCGTCGAAGATCGAGCCGTCCGCAAGGGCGACGTAACAGCTCGTGCCGCCGGCAATGACGTGCGCGTTGGTGATGATGTAGCCGTCCTCCGTCAGGATGACGCCGGTGCCGACGGACGCGCCGCGCGGCAGCTCGGTCACCACCGTGACGGTGGAGGGATTGACCCTCCGGTAGATCTCCTGAATGGTCAGCGCGTTGCCGTGACCGTCCGCGTAGACAAGGCGTACGCCGTCGTCCGCCGATATGACCGGCAGCTCCGGCTCGGCGCTCTCGTCAAGCTCGCCATAGTAATAATAGTAGTCGGGATCGTCATAGTAGTCGCCGTGATCGCCGCCGTAGAAGCGGTCCGGCAGCAGGCCGAACCACCAGGCGGCGTACAGCCCGCCGGCGAGAACGAGAACCGCGGCCAGGCAGATGAGGAAAATTTTCAGCCCCCGGTGTCCCTTGCGGCGCGTCCTGGCGGGCGGCTCCTGCGCGGCGGCCTCCGGCTTCCTGCCGGGCAGCGGGCGGTCCTGCACATAGTAAGCAACGTAGGGCTTCGGCTCGGCGACGTACTCGAGCGTGACCTCGTTGGGCTCGCGCTGCGGAATGAAGTTGTCAGACGGATACTGCTCCATGTAAAAGCTCCTGTGTTACGGCTGTGGGGCAAGCGAATTGGCGAGCGAGAGCGTGAAGGCGAAGGTCGTCAGGCCGTTTTCGCTCGTGACGGCGATGTGCTCGTGATGCTGCTCCAAAATGGTCTTGACGATGTAGAGCCCGAGGCCCACGCCGTCCTTATCCTCGCTGCGGGACTTGTCACTCTTGTGGAAGCGCTCAAAGAGCAGCGGGATCTCCTCGGCGGGGATGGTGTCGCCCTCGTTGCGCACGGAGACGACGGCCCTGCCGTTCGTCACCGCGAGACCGAGGTAGAGCGTCGAGCCCGCGCGGGCGAACTTTGTCGCATTCTCCAGCAGGTTGTAGATGACCTGCGTGATGAGGTCGTTGTCGCCGAGCACGGTGACCGGCTCGTCGGGGATGTCGGCCTCCACGTCCAATCCACGGTCGGTGATCTTCTTTTCCATTGAGATAAGCACCCGGCGCATACTCTCGCACACGTCGAAGGGCGCCTTGCTGCGCATCACGTCGCGCGACTGAAGCTGCGAGACCTCGAGCATCCGACGCACGAGACGACTCAGCCGCCGGCTCTCGTCGGAGATGATGTGCAGATATTCCTTCTCCTTCTCCGGCGGGATGGTCCCGTCGAGGATGCCGTCGGTGTAGCCTGCGATGCTCGTCATCGGCGTTTTCAGCTCATGCGAGATGTTCGCGATGAACTCGCGGCGCTGGCGCTCAGTCTCCTGCAAAGAGTCCGCCATCGCGTTGAAGGCGCTTGCCAGCTCGCCGATCTCGCCCGCGCCGTAGTCGTGCATCCGGGTGTCGAAATTGCCCTCGGCAAAGGCGCGCGTAGCAGCCGCCATCTCACGGATGGGGCGCGACTGACGCATACTCACCCACGCCGAAGCGACGAAGGAGAGCAGCAGCACGATGACGCTCGTCATCAGGAACATGGCGAAAAACGCGCGCCACATCGTCGTCAGCCGGCCTGTCTCGGTCACGGCGAACACCGCACCGACCGTCCAGATGTCGGACTCGATCGGCACGCCGACAACGAAGCGCTTGCTCTCGTAGATGCCGCCGAGCGTCGTGCGCGCGCTGTAACGCTCGCCGGAGAGCGCAGTCTCCATCACGTCGGACGGCACGGTGAGCACATGGTCGACCAGATTTTCGTCCGTCGTCAGCAGGACGCTGCCCTCGGTGCTGCACACGAGGAAGTCCACGTCGGTCATCGACGCGGCAACGCCCGCCATCTCGCGCATATCGCGCACATCGCCGCTCGAGGCGTAGGACGCGACCAGCCGCGCGACAACGCTTGCCTTCTGCGCCATCTCGTCGCTGCGCTCATCCGCCGCGTAGGCGTAGCTGAGCGCGAAGAACGACGCGCCGAGCAGCGCGAGCGTCAGCATGACGATGCTCGCGGTCAGGGCAAAATTCTGCCAGTAGATCGTCCGGAACTTCTGCGGAAGTTCCCATCTCTTGCCCTTCATTACTTCTTCACTTCAAACTTGTAGCCCACGCCCCAGACGGTCTTGAGCTCCCATTGGTCGGAGACGTTCTCCACCTTTTCGCGCAGACGCTTGATGTGAACGTCCACGGTGCGGCTGTCGCCGAAGTAGTCGAAGCCCCACACCTCGTCGAGCAGCTGATTGCGCGTGTAGACGCGGTTGGGCGTTGCGGCCAGATGATAGAGCAGCTCCAGCTCCTTGGGCGGTGTGTCGATCTTCTTGCCGTCCACGATCAGCTCGTAGGAGTCAAGGTCGATGATGAGCTTATCGAACACGAGACGCTTTTTCGTGTCCTCGGGGATCTCCGTGCGGCGGAGCACGGCGTTGATGCGCGCGATGAGCTCCTTCATCTCAAAGGGCTTGACGAGGTAATCGTCCGCGCCCATCTCGAGACCGTGGATGCGGTCGTTGACCTCTCCCTTGGCGGTGAGCATGATGATGGGGCACTTTGAGGTCTCGCGGATCTTGGCGCACACGCCCCAGCCGTCGAGCACGGGCAGCATCACGTCAAGCAGCACGAGGTCAGGCTCTCTGGCCTTGAATTCCTCCACAGCCTTGCCGCCGTCCGCGGCGATGCGGACCTCAAAACCCTCCTTTTCAAGATACATCCGAATGAGGTCGGAAATGTTGTTGTCGTCTTCTACCACAAGGATGTTGCGCGCCATGGCAGATCCCTCCGTTTATCAGTTATCTTTGGAATGTTCTTATTATAATCGGTTTTCCGCGCTTTTCCTGAACATTTTGTAAAGGTTTGATCAGGCCGTGACCTCGTTCAGCGCCGCGATCGTGCAGTTCTCCGCACGCAGGCGGCCGAGCGCCGTGCCGAGCGCGGAGGACACCCCGCTCTCCGCGCCGAGGTAGAGCCGCACGCTGGTGGAGCGGCCGGCCCATTTGAGCGCGGTGTCCGCCCAGTGTGTGCCGCTGCGCGTAAAGTCGGACGTGTTGATCGTGATGGGACAGTAGCCCGCCCCGACGACCGCCGCGCGCAGCGTCTTGTCCGCGCTTTCGAGATAGACGAGCCGCGTGCGCAGGCTTGCGGCGCGCCACAGCGCGTCGTTGCCCCGTTCGATCTGCGCGAGAGCCTCCGCCGCGGTCGCCGCGTCGATGCGCAGCGCGACGGCATTGCCCGTCGCGGCGGCACGGCGCACCCCGTCGCCCGCACTTTCCGGCAGCTCGGGCGTGAGGAGCAGCGTCGCATGGCTCTGATAATTTTCAAGCGTGGAGAGAAGCTGCGTGAGCATGAACCCGTTTGCTGCAGGCAGCAGCAGATAGACGGTCAGATCGTCGCGGCGCACAGGCGTTTCGACCTGCGCGGGCGTTTCGTTTTCCTGCTCAGCGGCAGCGTGCGCGCGCTCGTACTGCGCGTAGCGCTTCTGAATGGGGTCGGTCGCCGCGTCGATGAAGTATTCGTCCGAAAGCACGGCGTTGTCGTCGCGGATGCGAAGCAGATAGCCGTAGGCGATCTTCGTGCTGGAATATTTGAGGTCGAACATCTTGGCAAGCGCCGTGATGGGGAAGAACACCATGCCGCTGCGGACGATGGGCGAGCCGGCGTATTGCTCGCCGGTGCGGTTATTCTCCATCGTGCCGGCGGTCAGGTCACAGTAGAGCACGCGCTGCCCCTTGTAGAGGATGGCGACGGACTTTTCCTGGTTGTACGAGTAGCGGATGCCGAGGTCGTCCGGCCCGTCCACCGTCGCACCGGCGACATAGAGCAAGCCGTTCTGCCAGAACGGCATCGTTTCGTCGCTCAGGTCGCACATACGGTCGTTCACGGCGGTGAAGTACAGCGTCGGCGCGGCAGAGGCGCGCGGCGGCAGCAGCGTGCAGAGCATCAGCACGCTGAGCAGCAGGCTCAGCAGCCGTTTTCTTCGCGTCATCTATCGCACCTCCCATGACTCAATAATCTTTTATATTATAGTATAACAAATCCGCGCGGCCTTTGCAATCCCTTATCCCGCCCACTGTACAACCTGCGCGCCGGTAAAGTAGTGCTCTAAGATCTCCTCGCAGGAATAGCCCTCCTTCGCCATCGCGTTCGCGCCGTACTGGCTCATGCCGACGCCGTGACCGTAGCCGGTGACGTGGAAGGTCAGCGTGTCGCCGCTGACCTCGACCGTGAAGGATGGTGAGCGCAGGCCGAGGATGGTGCGCAGCTCGTTGCCGCGCACCGTCACGCCGCCGACACGCAGCGTGGAGACGAAGCCCGCGTCGTTGCGCGTGATGTCCGTGAGGAAGCCGCCCGCGTCCCCGTCGAGCTTTGCCGCAGGGTAGACCGCAAGAAAGCGGTCGCGGAATTCCTGCGTGGTAAAGGTCACAACGGAGTAGTAATTCGGCACGAGGGAATCGCCCTCGGGGCTGTCCACGCTCTGAAGATAGGGCAGGTCGGTCTGCCAGACCTCGCCTGCGCCCTGCGTGTGTCCGGCGGCGGAGGAGAAAAAGACCGCCAGCACCGGCTCGCCGTCGTAGACGATCACCTCACCGTCCGTCTCCGCCACGGCCCGCGCGAGCTTTTCCTCGTAGTAGAGCGCTCCAGCGCCCCATCCGGCCGCCGCATCCTCGGCGGTCTCGTAGGCCTTGCAGCAGGTGATGTCGTCGCAGGCGTCCGCGTCGGGATGGCGTGCAATGGCGCCCTGCGCCATCTTGTGCAGCGTGTAGGTCCGCGCGGCGACCGCCTGCGCCTTGAGCGCCTCAAGCTCGAACGAGGCGGGCATCTCCGCGCGCAGCACGCCGAGCAGGTATTCGTCCATCGTCATCTCCTCGACCGCGCCGCCGTGCAGCACACGCAGCGTGCGCGTATGGTCGGGCACCGCGGCATCGGGACGCCGCACCTCGCCGGACGGCTCCGGCTCGTCCGACGCTTGCCGCGCGGGCGCGAAGCGCCACGCGAGAAGAAAGAGAAGGGCGATCAGCAATAGGCTGATGCGCAGGGCGTTTTTCATGTTGAAGCTCCTCCTTTGCAGGCTGTTTCTCATTTACTATATGAGGGGCTGTCCCAAGGATAGACCGCGGCGCGAAATGCGTGGACAAATCGCCTCCGCCGTGCTACAATAGCGTCGATCGGATATTTTATCGGAAAGGACGATGCCCTGTATGAAGACCTCCGAGCGTCTTGCGACGATCCTTTTTCTCCTTGCCGCGCCCGCCGCGCGGTTTTTGGAGCTGGAAAACAATTATGACCCGGCCGGTCTGCCGACCGGCGGCTTTCCGTACCTGCCCGCCGTGCTGGCCGCGGCGGCGGTCGTGTTCCTGCTTTCGGCGCGCGGGCTGCCCGCGCCGGACGCGGTCACGGCGGACTTCGGCGGTATTTTCCGCTTTGACGGTCAGCTCACGCTGACCGCTGCGGTCCTGGGCGGCTTTCTGCTGCTGGCCGCCGCGGCGCTGCGGCTCGTGAGCGGGGGAATGGCGGGATTGGAGCTGATCCTTTCCGTGTTCCTCGCCTGCTCCGGCGCGGCGCTGCTCTACGCGCTCATCGCCCAGCGGCGCTCCGGTGCGTTTGCGCCGACCGCGCTGCTTGTGCCGGTGTGCTTCCTCGTCGTGCAGCTCATCGTCACCTACCGCGCCAACGCGCGCGACAGCGTGCTGGGGCATTTCTATGTGGAGCTTCTGCTGCTCGCGGCGCTCTGCCTCGCCTTGCTCTATCTCGCGGCGTTCGCCTATCGCTGCGGCGCTCCGCGCAGCTTTGCGCCCGCCGCACATCTGGCGCTCACGCTGGCGGCGGCCTGCTGCGTGGATATGGCGCTCGCGCGCCGGCTCGACGGCCTTGCCGCCTGCCTCGGCGCGGCGCTGCTGCTCCTTGCCTATCTGGAGGCGGCAGGGGATTTCGAGGGGTAACAACGGAACCATGCCAAAAACGGAAAAACGGCTGCTCTCGCAGCCGTTTTTCCTATTGATTGGAAGATTGGATGAAAAGAAGCTATTGTCTCTTGCAAGTATTAAGATAACGGCTGAGTTTTAATAAAGTTCGGGTCAGTTGTTACAAAAGTATTAAATCGAATAAAAATTATGGTAACTTGTCCGCCCGTATGCCGCGGAAGAAATTCTCCAGCACTGCGCGGCACTCGTCCGCGAGGACGCCGCCGACGAGCGCGGGGGTGAGCGCGAACGGCTCCATGTAGAGATTCAGCACGCCGCCGCAGGCGCCCATCGCGCGGTCGCGCGCGCCGTAGTAGACGCGCGGGATGCGGGCGTTGAGGATCGCGCCGGCGCACATCGGACAGGGCTCGAGCGTGACATAGAGCGTGCAGTCGTCCAGCCGCCACGAGCCGACCGTCTCATTCGCCATCGCGATGGCCTCCATCTCGGCGTGCGAGGCGGTAGACTGCTTCTCCTCGCGGCGGTTGCGCCCGCGGCCGACGATCTCGCCGCCGCGCACGATCACGCAGCCGACCGGCACCTCACCCGCCGCAGCGGCCTCGCGCGCCAGCGCGAGCGCCTGCGCCATGTAATTTTCCTGCTCGGTCATGTGCGTTCCTCCCATGGTTTAAGTTTAGGCATAATTGTCCATACTCTCCGTAAAATGGTAGAGGGAGTTGAAACATATGCGTAAGATCAATCTATTGCAGCAGCCGGTCTCGAGCGACCCAAAGCTGCAGGAGCTTTTCACCGAGCTGAGCGACACGCGCTTCGCGCTCGCGCAGGCTTATGTCCGCTTCGACAACACCACCGAGCCGGAGCTGGTGGACGCCTGCATCTTCGAGCTCAACGCGCTCCAGTCGCGCTACAACTATCTGCTGCGGCTCGTCAAGGAGAGCGGCGGCATCGCCGCGTCCAGGATCTACTCGGAGGGGGCGGTCACATGGGTCTGACGGACAAAATAGGCATTGCGATCCTCTGCGCCTTCGTGCTTTTTTCGGTGGTGCGGCTGTTCGCCGCACCGCTGAAGCTGGCGGCGAAGGTGCTGCTCAACACGGCGCTGGGCTTCCTCGCGCTGTTCCTGCTCGGCCTGACCGAGCCGGTCACCGGCTTTTCGCTGGGACTGAATTTTTTCAACGCGCTCACCGTCGGCATCCTCGGCGTGCCCGGACTGGTGCTGCTGGTGCTGCTGCAGATGCTGTTCGTTTAGCCTACATATTTTCGGAGAGGCCGCCGTCGGGCGGCTTTTTCATTTGTCCTCGCCGCCGACGCCCCAGCCGTAGAGCGGGTAGCGCTGCATCGCGCCGAAGATCTTCTGCTTGAGGTCGGGATAGCGCCCCTCGAGCGAGGCGATGAGCTCCTTGATCTCCTGCCGCCGCGTTTCGCCGTTGGCGGGGCAGGGATTCTCCACGATGGGCAGCTCCAGCCGCTTTGCGGCGTTCACGACCTGCCGCTCCTTGACGTAGAGAAGCGGGCGGATCTGCGTGACGTCCGTGCGGCTGAGATAGGTCACGGGCTGGAAGCAGCCGAGCCGTCCTTCAAAAATGAGGCTCATGAGCATGGTTTCCACCGCGTCGTCGTAGTGGTGGCCGAGCGCGATCTTCCTGATGCCGTGCTCGTTCATCGCGGTCGAGAGCGCACCGCGGCGCAGCTTGGCGCACAGCGAGCAGGGGTTCTTCTCCCTGCGCTCGAGGAACACGACCTCGTAGATGGGGACGCTCACGCGGATGTACTCCACGCCGAGCGCGCGGCAGTAGTCCGCCACGCCGTCGAAGCTCATGCCCGGCGTGCCCGCCTCAACGGTCATGGCGACGACCCGGAACGGCTTGGGATAAAAGCGGCTCAGGCGTGCGAGCGCGGTGAGCGTGAGGAGCGAATCCTTGCCGCCGGAGACGCCGACGGCGACGGTATCGCCCGATTGGATCATGTCGTAATCCTCGACGCAGCGGCGCACGAGGCCCAGAATTTCCTGCATGGTTCGGTATTCCTCCCGGGTAATAGAGTAAAATTTCAATTTGCCATTTCAGAAAACGAGAGCAAATCGAAGAAAAAACGAGATTTCAAGAGTATTGACTGCACTAAATTAAAACGGTGTTGACAGAGGGGCGGAGAAGTGCTATAAATAGCTTTGTTCCGATTTTAACAGGGAACAGAGAAAATGTAAAGCGAAAGCCTACATGATAGATTTCAAACGGAGGAAAAACACCATGTCCACTTTTATGGCGAACAAGGGCAACATCGAGCGTAAGTGGTACGTTATCGACGCTGCCGGCAAGCCCATGGGCAAGACCGCCGTGGCGGCAGCCGATCTGCTGCGCGGCAAGCTCAAGGTCACCTATACCCCGCACGCCGATTGCGGCGACAACGTCATCATCATCAACGCCGCCAAGGCAGTCCTCACCGGCAACAAGATGGAGCAGAAGTATTACCGTACTCACTCCGGCTGGGTAGGCGGCCTCAAGGAGACCAAGTACCGCATCCTCATGCAGGAGAAGCCCGAGCTCGCGATGCGCGTCGCGGTCCGCGGCATGATGCCCCGCAACACCGTCACCAAGGACTCCCTCAAGCGCCTGCACATCTACGCCGGCGAGGCTCATGAGCAGCAGGCTCAGAAGCCCGAAGTCTGGGAAGTCAAGTAAAGGAGGATAAAGAAGAATGTATCAGTCCAAGAAGCCTTACCTCTACGGCACCGGCCGCAGAAAGTCCTCCGTTGCCCGCGTGCATCTCTTTGAGAACGGCACCGGCTCCATCACCATCAACGGCCGCGACATCGACGAGTATTTCGGTCTCGAGACCCTCAAGATGGTCGTCCGTCAGCCCCTCGCCGCGACCGAGACCCTCGGTAAGGTCGATATCGTCGCCACCGTCGAGGGCGGCGGTGTGTCCGGTCAGGCCGGCGCCCTGCGCCACGGCGTTGCCCGCGCTCTGCTGCTCGTCAACCCCGACTACCGTCCCATCCTCAAGAAGGCCGGTTTCCTCACCCGCGATCCTCGTATGAAGGAGCGCAAGAAGTACGGTCTGAAGGCCGCCCGTCGCGCGCCGCAGTTCTCTAAGCGCTAAAAGCTCTTCTTACAAGCACCCGCTTCGGCGGGTGCTTGTTTTTTGCCCTCAGGCGGGAAAAAGGGTCTTGACATGGATGGTTTATCCATGATAAACTCACGGCAGGAAATGGTTTATCCAAAATAAACCGAAAGGAGACCGCCGATGGACGAAAGGAAAATGGGCACGGTGCAGACGCAGTTTGCCGAGCTTATATGGAAGCATGAGCCGATCGGCTCCGGCGAGCTGGTGAAGCTGTGCGAGAGGGAATGGGGCTGGAAGAAGCCGACGACCTATACCGTGCTGCGCAAGCTCTGCGAGCGCGGCATTTTCCAAAATGAAAACAGCGTGGTCACCGCGCGGATCACGCGGGAGGAATACTACGCCGCGCAGGGCGAACGGCTGGTGGAGGATGCCTTTGACGGCTCGCTGCCCGCCTTTGTCGCGGCCTTCACCGCGCGCAAGGCGCTTTCGACGGAGGAGGTCGCCGCGCTGCGGGAGATGATCGACGCATACGGAAAGGAGTCGTGAGCGTATGAGCGGTATTTTTCTCAAGCTTCTCAATCTGAGCATTTCGGCGAGCTGGCTGGTGCTGGTCGTGCTGGCGCTGCGCCTCATGCTTAAAAGGGCCCCGAAGTGGGTGAACGTCCTGCTCTGGGGCATGGTCGCGCTGCGCCTGATGGTGCCGTTCTCCATCGAGAGCGCGCTGAGCCTGATCCCGAGTGCGGAGACGGTCAGCCCCGAGGTCGTGCAGTTCGATCCCGCGCCGACCATCACGAGCGGCGTGACGATCATCGACAACGCGGTGAACCCTTCACTGAGCGAGAGCTTTGCCGCCGCGCCGTTGGCAAGCGTCAACCCGCTCTATGTGTGGACCTATCTCGCGGGCTGGGTGTGGCTCATCGGCCTCGCGGCGATGCTGCTCTATGCGCTCGTGAGTTACCTGCGGCTGCGGCGGCGCGTGAGCGCCTCCATCCGGCTGTGGGAGAATATTTATGTTTGCGACGAGGTCCCCTCGCCGTTCATCCTCGGCATCGTGCGCCCGCGCATCTATCTGCCCTCCGCGCTGGACGAGGCGCAGCGGGGGAGTGTGCTCTCGCATGAGCGCGCGCACCTCGCGCGGCGTGACCACTGGTGGAAGCCGCTGGGCTTTGCCCTGCTGGCGGTCTACTGGTTCAACCCGCTGCTGTGGCTTGCCTATACCCTGCTCTGCCGCGACATCGAGCTGGCCTGCGACGAGCGCGTGCTGCGCGGCATGGACGCGGGGCAGGTCAAGGACTATTCGAGCGCGCTGCTTGCGTGCAGCGTACCGCGGCGCATGCTTGCCGCCTGTCCACTCGCCTTCGGCGAGGTGGGCGTGGGCGCGCGCGTGAAGAACGCGCTGCGCTACAAAAAGCCCGCGTTCTGGGTGGTCGCGGCGTCGGTCGCCGTGTGCGTCGTTGTGGCGGTGTGCTTTCTGACGAATCCGCGCACAGACACAGACGCCGCCGGACTGGTCGGTTTCCATCGGGAACAGGTCACTTATGCCGATGTAACGGACGAAAGCGGCGCGCAGCCATCCAGCGTCCAATTGACGGCGGAGGAAACAGACGCCGTCTATGCTCTGCTCGACACCCTGCAATACAAACGCCTTGGTGCCGCGTCAGCAATGCAGGACTGCTATGCAAGGCTCTATTTTATCAGCGCCGCGGGCGAACGCTGCGAGATCATGCTCTCTGAGCGTGAAATGCTGGTCAACCCCATTACTGACGGCAAGACAGCGCGGCTCTATGAGCTGCGTTCCGGAAGCACGGAGTTGAGAGACTATCTGTTTGGATGTATTGGCGCAAGCGAGCCGGCAGAGGAGGAAATGAAAACCATGACCGAGCCGACGCTGTCGCTGACGCTCACCGTTCCCGCTGCATGGGAGGATATTGCAGAGCTCTCCGCCTACGACAAGGGGACTGCCTATCTGGGATATGGGATCATGCTGTTCCATCTGTCGGAAAAGAACGCGCTTGCGGCGTATCCCGACGGGGGAATGGGCAGCGTATGGTGGCTGGTCGCTATGAGCTGGGATAATTTCAAGGAATGGAGGGGCTATGACGCACTGCCTGTCCCCGAGATTCTCGGCATCGCCGAGTATGTCCTCGGAGCCGATGATGAGTATGTGTATCTGCTGGTGTTGCCGTCCGATGTGCAGTTCCTGGAAAACGATCCTGTCAGCCAGCGCCAATACGAGGCACTGCAAAGCGACTCACAAGGCGTACTCACGCGATTTTTGAAGGACAACGGAATCCACATAAATGACATGTGCCCTGCCTCCTCCGTGTTTTCGCCCCCTGCGCGCGGCGATGCATTCACTCCGCCGGACGCGGTGCGCAGCGGCACTGTGAGCGATACATCGTATGATAAAATTCTTACCGGCGCCGGTGAGGGCGAAGAACAGCGCACGTCCGAAAATGACGCAGAGCATACCGCGTATTCTGTTAAGACCCATGCAATGACCGCCGAGGAGCGAAGCGCACTTGACGCGCAGACCGAGCCTGCCCCCGCCGCGGGGACTGCCTTTCTGCCCCGAAGCAGCAGAGACGGCGCAAGCGGAAATGCCTGCGCACCGCTTACCGCAAAGACTGCGGACGTGGCGTTTGTCCTCTACAGCGCACCCGGCGCGACGGATTACAATGTACGGCTTTGTGCGGGAGAGCCCGGCGCTGGCAAGTGGGCGTCGGATGCCGTGACCGTCAAGGTAAACGACGGCGTTTGTTTTTCCGGGCTGACCGTGGGGCAGGCGTACTACATGGAGGTCAGCTCCGACACGCTTTCTACCGCCGGATGTACGGCGCTTTATAAGTGCGCGACCACACCGCCCCCTGCGCGCAGCGGTACGGTGAGCCTCACCGGCTACGCCGCCTACGACGCGCTGCTCGCCGAGATCGCCGACCTGCGGCGCTCCGGCGCAAGCGACGTGCAGACCGACTTCAGCCATGATCTCCTGTCCGCGAACGACTACTACCAGACACCCGGCTGGCTGCTGCGCGACCTTGACGGCGACGGCACGAGCGAGCTGCTGCTCGGCGCGGACTGGGGCGACGGCTACGGCGTGATCTTCAATATTTACCGCCTCGACGGCGCGCAGGCCGTCCGCGTTGTGGACGGCTGGAGCCGCAGTCGGTATTTTCTCTGCTCTGACGGTACGCTTGCACATGAGTGGTCGGGCGGCGCCGACCATTGGGGGAGGACCTATCTCCGCTACGGCGAGACGCTTTTGCCCATCGAAAGCGTTTTTGACCGCGGCGGCGTGCGGTACCACGCCAAGGGTCTCGATGCCCTGTCCTTGGACGATACGCAGCTCGAAGACCGCTGCAAGACCATTCCCCGCGCCGAGGCGGAGCAGCTCATGGAGCGCTATACCAAGCAATATGAAGCCCTGCCCTTCACGCCGTTCGCGGCGTGAGACGGCACACGGATGCATTTCACACCCCAAAACCATACATTTCGGGCGAGAAATGCACATCTTTCCGCAGGGCGTGCTATGCTTTTCCTGCAAGAGCGTCCGAGGAACGGCCGGACAGCCGCCGGACAAAACGGGGAATAGAAGGAGAAGCATTATGGGATTATTCAGCAATAATAAGAAGCCCTGCCCCATCTGCGGCAACGCGACGCCCCGCCTGCTGCCGACCAAGGTCGAGGGCGTGCCCATCTGCAAGGAATGCGACAAGAAGATCGATCTGCCGAACGGCGTGCTGGACAGCATGACGCTCGACGATTTCCGCCGCTACATAGATTTTTACAACAAAAATCAGGTGCTGCGCGAGCGCTTCCATCCCGAGTATCGCTTCGGCTTCGGTGCGTTCAACACGCAGCTGGTGCTTGATGTGACCAACGGACTCTTCCGCCTGAAGGATGACGAGAGCACCATCGTGTTTGAAAAGTCCGCGCTCAAGTCCTTCCGCATCACGGAGGATAAGGAACCGCTCTTTACCGGCACGGCCGCCGGTCTTGTCTGCGCCGAGAGCAAAAACCCCGAGCGCGTCCGTCTGCTCGCACCGCGCATCGAGCAGTTCAAGCTGCAGAGAAGCGACTATGAGCGCATCATGCAGGCCGAGCGCGTGCAGTATCTCGACCGCACCAACGAGGAGTGGCGCGAGCGTGAGCGCGAGCTGGAGTTCCATAAGCCCGAGTTCCGCGAGTCCTCGCCGTTCCGTCAGTTCGTGGTGGAGCTGGAGCTGGACCATCCCTATTGGAAAGCCTACCGCAACGAGCTGGACGCGCCGGAGTTTGACGACGACTATCCGAGCGTGGACTCCTTCCTGCACAAGTACGACGAGAAGGTCAATGAGCTGCACACCCTTGCGCGCAACCTGATGCAGTTTATCGCCCCCGGCGCGCCGGAGACCGGCGCCGCCTCCGCGGCGCAGGCCGCGGCCCCCGCGCAGGCGGGCGGCGCGCCGAGCACCGTGGAGGAGCTCAAGCAGTACAAAGCGCTGCTGGATGCCGGCGTGCTCACCGAGGAGGAGTTCGCGGCGAAGAAGCGCCAGCTGCTCGGCATCTGAAAAAATCAAAGGAAAAGCGTCCGTGCCGGGCGCTTTTCCTTTTTGCGCAAAACATTTTCCGCCCGCGCAAACATGGACGCGCCGCCGCGCATAGGTTGAGATAGAAACTAAGACCATTGGAGGCGGACCATGAAACAGACGCATTTTTTCCTCGGCGCGAACAGCGCGGAGGGTTTTTATGGGCTGTATGACCAGCTCCTCGACGCAAGGCTTTACGATCTGATCATTCTCAAGGGGACTCCCGGCTGCGGCAAATCGACCTTCATGCGCCGCGCGGCCGCAGCGCTGGAGGAGCGCGGACTGGAGACCGTGTACATCCATTGCTCCGGCGATCCCGATTCGCTCGACGGCGTGATCGCTCCGGCCATCCGGACGGCCATCGTCGACGGCACCGCGCCCCACGTCCTCGAGCCGCGGTACGCGCTGGCGCATGAGCGCTATGTGGACCTGTCGCAGTGCTGCGACAGCGCGGCGGCGAAGGAGGTCGCAAACGGTCTGACGGCGCTGACCGACGCCTACCGCGCGTCCTACCGCGAGGCGTACCATGTTCTGCGGGCGCTCGGCGGTGTGGACGCGGAGCGCCGCGCTTTGGTGCGCGCGCACTTCGACGAGGAAAAGCTGCTGCGCCGCGCGGCGGGGATCGCCGCGCGCGAGCTCAAGGGCGGGGGAGAGACGCGGGGACGCGCGGCGGACGTCTTTCTCGGCGGACTGACCTGTCAGGGCAAGGTGTGCCGCTTCGACAGCGTGGACGCTCTCTGCCCGCGTGTCTATGAGCTGTGCGACAGCTACGGCCTTGCCGCGCCTGTGCTGCGCCGGCTGCGCGACGCGGCGCTGGAGGCTGGGGAGGACATTCTGACTTGCCGCGACCCGCTGCGGCCCGCGGAGATCGCGCATCTGCTGATCCCCGCGCGGGGCCTTGCGTTCGTCACGACCGGCGAGGGCGTGCGCTATGAAGGGAAGCCCTACCGCCGCCTGCGCGTCGACGCGATGGCGGAGGAGAAGCTGACCCGCGCCGAAAAGGCGCACCTGCGCTTCATCCGCCGTGTCCGCCGCGCGTTGGAGGAGGAAGCGGTCGCGTCCCTCAAGCGTGCCAAGCGCGGGCATGACGCGCTCGAAGCGCTCTACCGCCCCTGCGTGGACTTCGGCGCGGTCGGCGCGCTGTGCGACGCGGAGATCGCGCGCATCGGCGCCTACCCGGTGTGACAGAAAAAGCCATAAGGAAAGGAGCCTGCGCGCTGCGCAGGCTCCTGCTGTTTTGATTTGACATTATACCGCGATGCGGCGGGCGCTGACATAGCCGGTGGTGTAGTAGGCGTCGGAAAGGTTGCTGACGATGACGCCGACGCCGTAGTCCGAGGCGTGGACGAACTGACCGCTGCCGATGTACATACCGACGTGCGTGACGGGCTTCGAGGTGGTGCTGCCGGGCTTCTTGAAGAACACGAGGTCGCCGGGGGCAAGCTCGTCCCACGAGACGGTAACGCCGTTTTGCAGCTGAGCGGAGGCGGTGCGGTTGATGGAGTAGCCGAGCTGTGCGCAGGCATACTGCACAAGACCGGAGCAGTCAAAGCCGACGCGCGGGCTGGCCCCGCCATAGACGTAGCTGTAACCGACGTACTGGAGCGCGATGTTCGCAAGCTCCTGCCCCTTGCTCGAAGCGGCGGCGGGAGTGTAGTCCGTCTCCTCCACATAGGCGGCGCTGACGTAGCCCTGCTCGATCTGATACCAGCCGCTTTGGACGGACACGACCTTCACGCAGCGGCCCTTGGCGAGGGAGCCGACCTTGGAGTAGCCGGTGCCGGGGCCGGAGCGGATGTTGAGCGGACCCTGCGTGACGCGGATGTAGAGCTGTTCGAGCGCCTCCTCGGCGGTGGCGGCCTCGGTGTACGCCGCGTCGATGTAGCCGCTGCCGATCTGATACCAGCCGTCCTGCGTGCCGAGGACCTTGACGACCTTGCCCTGCGCGAGCTCGTCCGCGACCGCATAGTCGGTGCCGGGGCCGGTGCGGACGTTGAGCGCGTCTGCGGTGACCTTGACATAGGTGCTCTCACTCTGCGCGGCAGAGGCGCTCACCGCGCTGACTTCTGCCGTGACGACGGGGGCGGCTTCCTCAAGCAGCTTGATGTAGCTTGCGGAGACGTAGCCCTTCACGCTGCCGAGCTGGATGCCGTACCACCCGTTCGTCGCGGTGTCCACGACCTCGACCTGTTTGCCGCTCGGCAGCTGATCGAGAATGGCGGAGCCGGTGCTCGCGGTCTTGCGCACGCGCAGAACGCTGCCGCCGACGTCCACAACGCCGGTGAGCGCGAGGGTGGGGGTGGTCAGGCAGACCGCCAGCAGCAGGCCGGCAGCCGTGCCGCGGAGCGCGTGGCGCAGTTTCATAGGGCATCCTCCTCAAATTCTCATGAAAAAGCGGCGCAGATGGGGCGCGCCGCCGAACGGTACCAAAGGTTACAATTTGTAACTATTGTAATGATACCATAATTCGACGGCGGATGCAAGGTTTTTTCACCCGCTTTTGGTCAAACAATGTCGGCCCGAAATTGTGCAGAATGCACGAAGTGCGCAAAAAATCCGTTTGCCGGCCGTGGAGCGGTGTGGTATGATAAGGCAAACACGGAAGAAGCGGAGGAAATGCCATGTTCCGGAATGAAACAAACTATGTGCTCACAAACGGCGTGCTGCTCGACGGCACGGAGAAGATGACGCCGCAGACGGGCAGAGATATTTATATTGAGGGCGGGCGCATCGGCGCGGTCGCCGATGCCGCGGCGCGCCGCGAGGGCTATGAGGTCGTGGACCTCGGCGGACAGTATGTGCTGCCGGGGCTGATCAATCTGCACGTTCATCTGCCCGCCTCCGGCAAGCCGAAGAAAAAGGCGAGCGACCCGAAGAAGCTCGTGAAGCTCATCACCGCCAACGCGCTCACGCGCCGCATCGGCGTGAAGCTGTGCGAGGGCTACGCGAAGACAGAGCTTCTCAGCGGCGTGACGACCATCCGCACGGTCGGCGGCGTAGCGGACTTCGACACGATCATCCGCGACCTGGCCGCGCAGGGAAAGATCCTCAGCCCGCGCGTGGTGGCGTCCAATATGGCGGTCTCCGTGCCGGGCGGGCACATGGCCGGCTCCCTTGCCTACGAAGCAAAGACGCCGGAGGAGGCCGCGGCTTATGTGGAGCGGATCGCGGCGGAGAAGCCGGACCTCATCAAGCTCATGATCACCGGCGGCGTGCTCGACGCCGAGGTCGTCGGCGAGCCGGGCGTGCTGCGGATGCAGCCCGCGCTGGTGAAGGCGGCTTGCGATAAGTCGCACGCGCTTGGCATGAAGGTCGCCGCGCACGTCGAAAGCCCCGAGGGCGTGCGTGTGGCGCTGGAAAACGGCGTGGACTCCATCGAGCACGGCGCGCAGCCGGATGCGGCGATCACCGCGCTCTACAAGGAAAAGGGCGCGTTCCAGGTCGCGACGCTCTCGCCCGCGCTGCCCTATGCGCTTTTTGACCGCAGTGTCTCCCACGCGACCTATGAGCAGCAGGAGAACGGCAAGGTCGTCTTTGACGGCATCATCGCCATGGCGCGGGAAAATCTGGCAAACGGCATTCCGGTCGGCCTCGGCACGGACACCGGCTGCCCCTATATCACGCACTACGATATGTGGCGCGAGCTGTGCTACTTCGTGAAATACTGCGGCGTGACGCCGGCCTTCGCGCTCCACACCGCGACGCTGCTCAACGCGCGGCTTGCCGGCATCGACGGCGAGACCGGCTCCATCGAGGCGGGCAAGGCAGCGGATCTGATCGTCTGCGCGAAGGATCCGCTCGCGGATCTCTCGGCCCTGCGCACGCTCTCCATGGTCATCAAGGACGGCTATCGCGTCGAGCATCCCGCGCCGAAGAAGCTGCCAGAGGTCGAGCGCGAGCTGGATAAGTTCCTGTGACCCATACCTATTATAATGTACAAGGAAAAGCACGGGGAGCCCCGTGCTTTTCCCTTATGGCGTTTTATGTTACAGCTCCACGAGCTCGTATTCCCGCGTGCCGAAGCCCAGCGCCGCCGCGGATTCGACCGTGCGGACACCGTTGAGGCTCTCGATGCGCTCCACGAGGTGGTCGCGGCCCGGATCGTCGGAGGCGTAGACCAGATCGAGGCAGGCCTGATCGACCGCGATGGGGTCGAGCGAGGCGAGGATGCCGATGTCCGCCATGCACGGGTCCTCGGCCACGGCGCAGCAGTCGCAGTCCACGGACATATTCTTCATAACGTTGATGAAAACGGTCTTGTCCTTGAAATATTCCGCCACGGACGAGGCGGCGTCCGCCATCGCGTCGAGGAAGCTGTCGTGGTCGGCGGTCCAGATCTTTTCGGGCTCGCCGGCGCCGTGGATGTAGGCCTTGCCGTAGGAGGACGCGCAGCCGATGGAGAGCTGCTTGAGCGCGCCGCCGAAGCCGCCCATCGGATGCCCCTTGAAGTGGGAAAGGACGAGCATGGAATCGTAGTTGGCAATGTCCTTGCCGACGAAGTTCTTCTGAATGCTCCTGCCGTTCGGAACGGCAAGCTCCAGATCGGGCCCCTCGGCGTCAAGAATATCCACGTCGAAGTTCGTGCTCCAGCCGTGCTTGATCATCGTGCGGCGGTGCTTCTCGGTGGTGTTGCGCTCGCCCTCGTAGGCGGTGTTGCACTCGACCACCGTGCCATGCACGGCCTCGATCATCGGCCGCCAGAAGTCGGGCCCCAAAAAGTTCTGGTTGCCCTGCTCGCCGGAGTGCAGCTTCACGGCGACCTTTCCCGGCAGCTCGCGGCCCACGGCACGGTAAAGCGCCACGACCTTCTCGGGCGTGATCTCACGGGAGAAATATACCTTAGCTTTCATCGCGTTTCCTCCTTGCACAGAGATTGTCGTCTGCATTATAACCCAATGCGCAAAATATTGCAACTCCTGGCGAAACGGGACCTGCCTGCGGAGGGATCATGTCACGGATGTGTCAAAAAACGGCGAAAAATGCTGTGCAGATATCCTAAAATTCCAAAAAAGTGATGTTTACGATTGACTATGCTATCGTAATAGCGTAGAATAAAACCTGCTGATTTGGTGGGATATAGCAGATAACAAGAAGAAAACGGCAAAATATTGATGTATAGGAGAATGAATATTCATACAAAAGCATTTTGCGTGTGATCCGCCGCTCTCACGAAAACGGCTGCGCGCGCTTAACGGAGACCTTACGGCGGAAAATATCTCCTGAACGCCCCAGATACAGGGGAGCACGGGCGCGAAAATGCGGCAGAATATGAAGTTTTTACGGCGAAATTTGAATTTTGCTGAAAAAACGAAAGAAGAAAGTGACTGATGGCACAAAAAGAAGGAAGTATTTCTGTGCGGAATGACAATGACCAGAAAATTTCATCGAAAAAACAGGAAAATATGCTTGTGAAAGACTTGACAAGACGAGGAGGAATGAATTATAATCCGTCCATAAAAAATGAATAAGCTGTGAACGTACCAAACATACCGCACGAGGGTGCGGCGTACGCGAAAAAGACCATGTGGTCTTTTCTCTGTTCCGAGCCGGAACAGAGAATTTAACTTTTTTGTCGTATTCGGCGCAAGCCGGGTATATAAATTTTTGAAAGGAAGATATCAGCATGAAAAAAGTATTGTCTCTGATCCTCGCACTGGCAATGGTTTTCGCTCTGGCCGCCTGCGGCGAGAAGCAGCCCTCCAACGACGGTAACACCGATGGCGATAAGCCCGCCCGCGGCAACGTCATTATGACCTTCGGCACCGCCGACACTGGCGGCTCCATGTACCCCGCCGGCGCGGCGGTCTCCCAGGTCTGGACGAACAACGTCCAGGGTGTGAAGTGCAATACCCAGACCTCCACCGGCTCCTTCCAGAACTGCCAGGACGTCTCCACCGGTGAGGTCGACGTCGCGGTCGCCACCTCCGACGTCGTTCTCAACGCCTACAACGGCACCGGCAAGTTCGCCGACATCGGCAAGCTGGACAACCTGCGCGTCATCGGCGCGGTCTACACCTCCGTGCTCAGCGGCGTGGCGCTCAAGAGCTCCGGCCTGACCTACATCCATGACCTGCTCGGCAAGCGCGTTGCCGTCGGCCCCGCGGCCTCCGCGACCGAGAACGCCACCCTCGCCGCCTTTGATGCCATGGGCATTGATTCCAGCAACACCAGCCTTGAGAATCTCGGCCTCGGCGACGGCGCCGACTCCGTCGGCGACGGCATCCTCGACGCGGCCTTCGGCTTCGCGGGTCTGCCCATCGGCGGTCAGCTGAACCTCGCTGCCACCAAGGAGATCCAGGTCCTCGACATGACCCAGGAGGAGATCGACAAGGTCCTCGCGGGCAACGCTGCCTACATCCAGACCACCATCCCCGCCGGCACCTACACCGGTCAGGACAATGATGCCAACACCTTCGGCGTCAAGTGCCTCATCATCGTCACCGCCGATATGGACGCGGATCTCGTCTACGATCTGTGCAAGGCCATGAACGAGCACACTGAGGAGATGGCTGCCGGTAACGCCCTGCTCAAGGACATGACCGATCCCAGCTTCCTCTGCACCCAGATGCCCATTCCTCTGCACGACGGCGCCCAGAAGTACTACAGCGAGCAGGGCCTCATCTAATCGAGGAATTCTGAAAACTTGATCAAAAGGACGATCTGACCGTCCCTGCGAAAAGCATTTTTTGGCCGGAGTTGGGACATCCCAACTCCGGCTCCCCCTTTTCATTAAGGTTTCGTTAAGACCCCTCACTTAACAGAAAGGATGCGTTTATGTCCGATAAGAAAGAAATCAAAGAGATCGACGTCGCCTCGCTCGACAGCGAACTGGCAGCAGCGAGAACTCTCGAAGAGGGTAAGGGCGACAAGTTCATTATGATGGCCTCCGTCGTCGCCTTCCTGATGACCTCCTTCCATATTTATACCGGCTTTTTCGGCCTGTTCGACTACTCCGTGCAGCGCGGCGTGCATCTGGGCTTCGCCCTCACGCTGATCCTGCTCACCCAGCCTCTCTACAAGCACGTTTTCAAGGATAAATTCGCCGGCAGCAAGGCCTTCCGCGCCGCCTGCCGCACGTTTGATATGCTCCTCGTCGTCCTCACATGGGTCTCCGTCTGGATGGCGCAGGACGAGGTCCATCACCTCACCGAGCGTCTGAGCAAGACGACCTGGATGGCGACCTTCGCGGGCGCCTGCCTCGTCATCATCGTCCTCGAGTGCGCCCGCCGCACCCTCGGCTATATCATGCCGGTTCTCGCGCTCATCTTTATCGCCTATGCGCTCGCCGGTCCGAATCTGCCCATGGCCATCGCGCACCGCGGCTATTCCCTCGAGCGTATCTGCAAGTTCCTCGCTACCGACCTGGACGGTCTGTTCGGCACGACCATGAGCGTTTCCGCCACGGTCATCTTCATGTTCGTTATGTTCGGCGCGTTCCTTGAGGCCTCGGGCTGCTCCGACTTCATCAACGACATCGCCATTTCCCTCACCGGTAAGATCAAGTCCGGCCCCGCGCTCAGCGCGGTCGTCGCCTCCGGCCTGATGGGCTCCATCAACGGCTCCGCCGTCGCCAACGTCGTCGGCACCGGCACGTTCACCATTCCTCTGATGAAGTCCCGCGGCTACAAGCCCCAGTTCGCCGGCGGCGTTGAGGCCGTTGCCTCCACCGGCGGTCAGATCCTGCCCCCTGTCATGGGCTCCGGCGCGTTCCTGATGGTCGCGTTCACCGAGCAGAAGTACATCGCCATCGTCATCGCGGCGGTCATTCCCGCGCTGCTCTATTACTGGGGCTGCGCCGTCGCCGTTATGTCCCAGACGGAGATCGCGCACGTCACGCTCATGGACCCCAAGGATATTCCCAAGAGCCGCGAGGTCATGAAGGACGGATGGATCTATCTGCTCATCATCGCGGTCCTGCTCTACTGCCTGCTCGTCGCGCAGTATTCTCCGCTCTACTCCGCCCTGTGGGCGACCTGCGCGGTGCCCGTGGTCATGCTCTTCGATAAGAAGAAGCGCTTCACCCTCAAGACCATCCCCAGCGCCATGGTCAAGTCCGGCTTCAGCGCCATGTCCATCGTCATCGGCTGCGCCTGCGCCGGTATCGTCGTCGGCATGGTCTCCATCACCGGCATCGGCGTCATCTTCGGCGATATGATGATCCAGGCGGCGCACGGCCTGCTGTTCCCGTCCCTGCTCTTCACCGCCATCACCTGCATCGTCCTCGGTATGGGCCTGCCCACCACCGCGGCCTATGTTATTGCGGCGTCCATCCTCGCTCCGTCCCTCATCAAGCTCGGCCTTGCCCCGCTGACGGCGCACCTGTTCGTGTTCTACTTCGCGTGCCTGTCCGCCATCACCCCGCCGGTTGCCCTCGCGGCCTATGCCGGCGCCGGCATCGCCAAGACCAACCCGATGACCACGGCGGTCGAGGCCTGCAAGCTCGGCTTCGCCGGCTTCATGGTGCCCTTCGCGTTCTGCTACAACCCGGCAATGATGATGCAGGGCAGCGTCGGCGAGATCATCTCCGTCGCCATCAGCGCGATCATCGGCGTTGCCATCATGTCCGCCGGCTTCCAGGGCTGGCTGCTGTGGAAGCTCAACTGGCTTGAACGCATCGTGTTCATCGCCGGCGGCCTGCTGATGTTCATCCCCGGCACGCTGACGGATATCGCCGGTCTTGTGATCGCGGTCGCTCTGCTTCTCGTCAACGTGAAGAAGTGGGAGAAGGGCCCCAAGTTCATCATGGACAAGCACAAGGCCAAGCAGGAGCAGAAGTAAGCTCTGCTGAACCGGATACGGAATATGAGGGCCCCGAAAAGGGACCCTCATATTTTCTCATTGACCGCGCCCCCGGCGCGCGGTATACTGTAGCGTAAGAATCCAAGCGAGGAGAGAAGAACCATGGAAGCTCAGGAGATCCGTTACCGCGTCAATAAAAAGGTGTTTCGGCAGGCGTCGCTCTACGCCATGTTCCTGCGAAACCGCAATACCTTCCGTGTGGGCATCGCCGTCGTGCTGGCGGTGGCGTTTTACACTGTGCTTGCCGTGCAGGGTACCTTTCCCCTGAGCTACCTTCCGATCTACATCGCGGCGGCCTATCTTGTCTGGATGCTTTTGCTGCTCGGACGCGAGGAGCAGCGCGTGCTGCGCTACCTCAAAAGCGACGAGTCGCTGCTGGGGACGGAGTACGTTCTGCGCTTTGACGCGGGCAAGCTTTCGGTCGAGGTCCCCGAGAAGAAGCTCCGCAACACGGTCGCGCTCGCGAAGCTCGCCTCGGCCATCGAAATTTCGAGCGTGTTCATGCTCTGCCTTACGGCCGATCAGCTCTACCTTGTGCCGACCGCAGCCATGACGGACGAGCAGCGCACGGCGCTGCGCGGCCTTCTGCGCAGCCGCCTCGGCGAGCGCTTTTATTCCAGTATTCTGGCGCGCGAGAAAAAGAAATGAACAAAGCCCGCCTCCGACATCGCCTCGGAGGCGGGCTTTGCCGTGCTATACCGGACGGCCGTGCTCCACGCGGCAGTCGCACTCGCTGCGCCACGACTGCGATTGCAGGAAGCGGCGCGCGGCATCGACGAAGGCGCGGGCGGCGGGCAGAAGGTGGCGCTTTTTCTTGTAGACCACGCTCAGCGGGTGGACAAGGTCGGGGGAGTCGAGGTCGAAGAAGAGCAGCTCGCCGCGGTTCGGCGCGTTGTGGACGGCGGTCTCATTGACGAAGCAGAAGCCGTAGTTTTCCGCCGTCAGATTCAGCGCTGTGGTGGCGTTGGTGGTGTAGAGCGCGTTTTCGACGGTGATATGCTCCCGTTCGAGAAAGTTGTTGACGCGCATGGCGAGCAGGATCTCGGGGTAGAGCAGGACAAAGCGCTCGTGCTCGAGAACGGAGAGCTCCGGCTCCCGTCCCGCACGGCAGGCCTCCGCAAGCGCCTGCGCGGCGCGGTTGCCGCGGTTGCCGACCAGGAGGATCTTTTCGTAGAGAATGGTCTCAGTCGTCAGGTAGTCGGGCGTATTGAGATTGGTGTTCATGATGGCAAAATCCACCGTGTTGTCCGCCACCAGACGGAACATCTCGCTCGTCGGGCGCTCAAGCAGTTCAAGATGGGCCTCGGGGTGCTCCTGCGAAAAGGCGGGCAGGATGCTCGGCAGGAGCGTGCTGGCGCGCCAGTTGCTCATGGCGACGCGGAGCGTCTGGCGGCGGCTGGCGTTCAGGCGTGTGAAATCCTGCAAAAGCTGCTCATAGAGCTGCGAGCTGTCCTCGAGATAGTTGGCGTAGACCTTGCCGGCGGCGGTCAGCGCCAGCGGCGACCTGGTGCGGTCGAGCAGGCGGACGCCGAATTCCTTTTCCAGATGGATGACGTATTGGCTCAAGTAGGGCTGCGAGATGTGCAGCCGCTCCGCGGCTTTCGAAATGCTTTTCTCGGACGCAATGGCAAGAAAATATTCCGGATTTCGGTCCTGTACCATCCAGATCACCTCGTTTTCCTCTTCGATTATAGCAAAAAATACGGCGCCGTCAAGCATGGTATAGTAAAAATGCTATAGGGGTAGTCACATTTAAGTCTTTGACCTTTTCGCGGCGATGCACTATGATAGAGTCAAACAGGGAAATCAAAAAACCATCGGAAAAGAGGGAGATTATGCCAAGGTTTGAAGCATCTGCGCTGCGGGGCTACTGCGTGTCGGTCCTGACGGCCTCCGGTGTGGAGAGGAGCTGCGCGGAAGCGGTGGCTGACGCGCTGATCGACGCGGAGCTGACAGGCGTGTCCACCCACGGTGTGAGCCGTCTGGCCGTTTATATGCAGCGCATGGACGCGGGCGTGATGTCGCGTGAAAACAACATCCGCATCGTGCGGGAATCGACCTCCACGCTGGTCGTGGACGCCGGCAACTCGCTGGGCGCGGCGGCGGCAAAATTTGCGATGGAGCGGTGCATCGCCAAGGCAAAAGAGACGGGCTGCTGCTTTGCAAGCGTGCACAGCTCCAACCACTTCGGCACCGCCGCCTATTACACAAGGCTTGCTGCCGCGCAGGATATGATCGGATTTGCCTGCACCAATCTCAAGGGCAAGATCGCGCCCTTCGGCAGCGCTGAGCCCTACATGGGCACAAATCCCATCTCCGTGGCGGCTCCGTCCGATGACCTTCCGGTCGTGCTGGATATGGCGCCGAGCGTTGTGGCGCTGGGCAAGCTCATTCTGGCGCAGAAGCTGGGAAAGTCTATTCCCGAGGGCTGGGCGCTGGATAAGGACGGCAGGCCCACCACGGACCCCGCGGCCGGTCGTGCCGGCTCGCTCGTGCCGATCGGCGGCGCAAAAGGCAGCGGCCTCGCCATCATGGTCGATATGCTTTGCGGCATTCTCAGCGGCGGCCCCTACGGTCCGCATCTGCATGACCTCTATGTGATGGACGAGCCGCAGGGCGTCAGCCATTTTCTCGGCGCCATCGACATTGCACATTTCATCGAACCGGCAGCGTTCAAGTCGGCTCTTTCCGCCATGTCACGGGAGATCAAGGCGCTGAAAAAGGCTGATGGTGTGGAGGAAATTTTCCTGCCCGGCGAACGCTCCGGCCGCAAGGCGGAAGAAAATGCTGCAAACGGTATTGAGGTGCCGCAGCCGGTCTACGAAGAGCTGCTGGAGCTCGGCAAGCCCTACGGCCTGAGCCTGTAAAGGAGGAAGCATCATGGCAAAAATTCTCATCACCGAATCGGTCCACCCCATCGGACCCGAGCTGCTGACCGCGGCGGGCCACACCGTCGTCTACGCCGACCGCGACATGGATGTCATCCGCCGCGAGATCGTGGACGCGGACGCCGTGCTCGTGCGCATCATCGAGCTGCCCGGTTCGCTGCTCGCGACGGCGAAGAACCTCAAGATCGTCTCCAAGCACGGCGTGGGCTACGATAATATCGACCTCGACTACTGCAAGAGCCACGGCGTCGCTGTGACCATCACCCCGAACGCGAACAGCCTTTCCGTCGCCGAGCACGCCTTCACGCTGATGCTCACGCTGGCGAAGAACATCATTCCCGTTTCCAACGAGTACCGCACGGTTGGCTTTGCTGCGAAGAACCACGCCCCCGGCATTGAAATGACCGGCAAGACGCTGGGCCTGATCGGCATGGGCCGCATCGGAAAGCATATCCTGCATATGTGCAGGGACGGTCTGGATATGCACGTCATCGTCTACGACCCCTACATCAGCGAGATCCCCGAGGGCGTCGAGAAGGTGGACGATCTTTCCGAGCTGCTGCGCCGCGCCGACGTCGTGACGCTCCATTGTCTGCTCACCGACGAGACGCGCAAGCTCATCGACCGCGAGCGCCTCGCGCTGATGAAGCCCACCGCGCTGCTCATCAACTGCGCCCGCGGCCCCATCGTGGACGAAGCTGCGCTCATCGAGGCGCTGGAGAACGGCAGACTCGCCGGCGCCGGCCTTGACGTCACCGACCCCGAGCCGGTCGCGCCGGACAGCCCGCTCTTTAAGCTGCCGAACGTCATCGTCACGCCGCACTACGCGCCCACAACGGTCGAGTCCGCCACGCGCGTTTCCAAGATCGCAGCCGAAAACATTAACGCGGTGCTTGCCGGTCAAGAGCCGGTGGGCCGCATCGTCTGAACAAGATTAAGAGGAGGAAAGCAACCATGAGACTCGCAACGATCAAGCTGCACGGCGCGGAGGTCGCCGGCATCGTCACCGGGAAGGGCATCCTGCCCGTCGCCGCGCTCAACGCCTACAAGGGTACGGGCTGGAAGGAGGACATGATGAGCCTCATTCAGGCCAATCACATCCCCGGCCTGACGAAGTGGTACAACGAGGGCGGCAGGGAGGAGCTTGAGACCATCCCCGGTCTCGTGCCGACCGAAGAGGTCGTCTACGCCCCGCTCTACCGCAACCCCAAGCGCATCTTCGGCATCGGCCTCAATTACGCCGACCATGCCAAGGACATCGGCAACGCCGCGCCCACGGGCTTCCCCGGCAGCTTCTTCAAGATGGCCGATACCCTCATCGGCCCGAATGATGACATCCTGCTGCCCAAGCTCAAGGAAGCGCAGAAGACCACCGCGGAGGCGGAGCTCGGCATCATCATGGGCCGCGACTGCCGCGACGTTCCCGAGGAGGAGTGGGAGAGCGCCATCGTCGGCTACACCACGATCCTCGACATGACCGAGGAATCCATCCTCAAGGGCAACGACTTCGTGCCCGGCAATCCCCGCTATCTGACCATCGTCAAGAACTTCCCGACGTTCTTCTCCTTCGGTCCCCAGCTCGTCACGCCCGACGAGGTGCCCGACGTCCTCAAGCTCGAGGTCCAGAGCGTCCACAACGGAGAGATTCACGCGAAGAACACCGTCGATCACATGACGCACGTTCCGTCCCGCCTCGTTTCCCTGCACTCGAGCATCCAGGGCTGGTACGCCGGCGACGTGCTCTCCACCGGCACCCCGCGCGCGTTCCACATTCAGGACGGCGACATCGCCGAGTGCCGTATCGTCGGCCCGGACGGCTTTGAGATGGAGCCGCTGAAGAATCCTGTCGTGGATCTCAAGCTGCACTGAGGAAGATCAAAAATTTTAACATATCAGGAGGAAATTATCATGGATCTGGGTTTGAAGGATAAGGTCGTCGTTTGTATGTCCAGCGCGTCCGGCTTCGGCAAGGGCATCGCGACAGAGTTCGCCCGCGAGGGCGCGAAGGTGGTCATCTGCACCAGCGAGGCGTTCAAGGCGGAGCTGGATCAGGCGGTCGTCGACATCGAGAAGGAGACCGGCAACCGCCCCCACGCTTATCTGTACGATGTTCTCGATAACAAGAGCATCGCCGCGATGATCAACAAGGTCGCGGAGGACCTCGGCGGCATCTACGGCCTAGTCAATCATTGCCCCGGCCCGAAGGCCGGCACCTTCGAGGCGCTGACCGAGGCCGACTGGGCGGACGGCTATCAGAAGTGCCTGTACAGCTACACCACCGCCATCCGCGCGGCGCTGCCCTATATGAAGCAGGGCGGCGGCGGACGCATCGTCAACTCCACGTCTTCTTCCATCAAGCAGGAGCTGGATAACCTCATTCTCTCCAACACCTTCCGCATGGGCGTGGTGGGCATGAGCAAGACGATGGCGCGCGAGTTCGGTCCGTACAACATCATGGTTAACACGATGGGCCCCGGCCGCATCTACACCGACCGCATCAAGTACCTCAACACCATCCGCGCCGAGAAGGCGGGCATCACGCTCGAGGAGTACAACACCCGCGACGCCGCGAGCTTCCCGCAGAAGCGCTACCAGACGGCGGACGAGTACGCCCGCTCCGTGGTGTTCATCTGCTCTCCCGCGAACAGCGCGATCTCCGGTCAGGTCATCTGCGTCGACGGCGCCATGACCACTGCGTACTAAAGGCTGTATGGGCTGGAAGGGAAACCGCACCCCCTCGAACCCGCAGGAGGGCTATTACGTCGGCCTGATGAACGCCTGCGGCTACCGCACAAAGGACCTGGAAAAGCCCGTCATCGGCATCGTCAATTCCTTTACGGACGTCAACCCGGGGCACCGCGCCTTCAAGGAGCTGGTGGGCTACGTCAAGGAGGGCGTGTGGGCGGCCGGCGGTACGCCGGCGGAGTTCAATGTTCCCGCCCCCTGCGACGGCATGGCGCAGGGCGAAGGGATGCACTTCATCCTGCCCTCGCGCGACCTGATCGCCGGCAGCATTCAGGCGATGGCGAGCGCCCACGGCTTCGACGGTCTGGTGTTCCTGTGCTCCTGCGACAAGATCGTGCCCGGTATGCTCATGGCCGCCGCGGCGCTCAACAAGCCCTGTATGTTCCTCACGGCAGGCAGTATGCTGCCCTACGAGGCGGACGAGGGCACCTATGTCACGCCCGACCTCAAGGAATCCATCGGTCAGCGCAACATCGACGCCATCAGCGAGGAGACCTTTACCCGCTTCCGTGAGAATATCTGTTTCTCCTGCGGCACCTGCTCGATGTACGGCACCGCTAACACCATGGGCGTATTCGCCGAGGTCATCGGCCTTTGCCCCATCGACAGCACGACCATGCTCTTCTGCTCGTCTGCCAAGTACAAGCAGGCGCGCGACGTCGGCGAGCGCATCGTCACGCTCACGAAGGAGGGGGTGCGCTTTTCCGACATCGTCACCGAGGCGAGCCTCAAGAACGGCCTGCGCCACGTCGCCGCGACTGGCGGCTCGACGAACGCCCAGCTCCACATCTGTGCGCTCGCGCGCGTGATGGGTATTCCGATGGACCTCACTGCCTTTGACGAGATCCAGCGCGACGTGCCCTGCGTCGCGAAGTTCAAGCCGTCCTCAAAATTCAATATGTACGACTATTATAAGGCTGGCGGCGTGGGCGCGACGATGAAGGCCATCGAGCGATATCTCGACCCCGACGCGCGTCTGGCGACGGGCGGCACGGTGGGCGAGTTCCTCGCCCGCTTCCGCCGCAGGGTCGACCCCGAGATCATCCACACAGCCGACGAGCCGCTCTACCCCGACGGCTGCTTCGCCGTGCTGCACGGCAACCTTGCGCCGGACGGCTGCATCGTGAAAAAGAGCGGCGTGGTGCCCGAGATGTTCCACCACCGCGGCCCCGCGGTCTGCTTTGACTCCGAGGACGCGCTGCGCGCGGCCATGACGGAGAAGTCCGTCAAGCCCGGCGATGTGCTGGTCATTCGCTACGAAGGCCCCAAGGGCGGGCCGGGAATGCGTGAAATGTCCATTCCCGCGGCCATGCTCGTCGGCATGGGCCTGCACACGAGCTGCGCCATGGTCACCGACGGGCGCTACTCCGGCGCGACGCGCGGCCCCTGCATCGGCCACGTCTCGCCCGAGGCGTGGGACGGCGGCCCCATTGCCGCGGTGCGCGACGGCGACATGATCGAGATCGACATCGACAAACACACCATCCACCTCGAGGTCAGCGACGAGGAGCTCGCGGAGCGGCTGGGACACATCAAGCGTCCCGCGCATCCCGCGCCCGGCGTGCTCGGCGCCTACCGCAAAGCGGTCGACAGCGTGAACGAGGGCTGCACCTGGCTCTACGGCAAGGAAGAATAAGAAAACGGCAAGCGCCGCGGTCATCCGACCGCGGCGCTTGTATTGTGCTCGTTTGCTGCTTCAGCGGAGCTTCACCGCGGCGAGCACGGCGGCCTTTCCGTCCGCCTTTTTGATGGCGAGGCGGCAGCCGTTCTCCTCACGGCGGCAGTAGACGCCCAGCTCCTCGCCCTCCAGACAGGGAGCGGCGTAGTGGACCTCCATCGACGCGATGCGGCCCGAGGCCAGCTCGGCGGCGGAGAAGCAGTCGAGCAGCACGCGGACATAGGCAACGTTGTTCATGTGACGGCCGAAGTCGATGTCCGTCGGGCGGACCGTATAGCCGCGCGCGAGCTCCGCCTGCGTCAGGTCGTCCGCGAAGCGGGTGGGGTGATCGGTGATGCCGGTGCGGTCGGAGAACGGGAAATCGGCGGGAAAGCCGGTCTGCGCAAACTGCATCAGCTTCTTTTCCGGGCCGAGGACGGCCCACTGCGTGCGTCCGAGGGCGAGCAGCGCGTCACCGCGGCGCAGACTGTAGCTGCGGTAGCAGCGCACGGCCTTGCCGTCGCACGGCTCCGGCCATGTTGCGGCGGTGAGCTCATCCATGAGACCTGCGCGTTGCAGGAAGTCCACACGCGTGTGGACGGTCAGCCAGAACTCGCCGCGCTTCGCCATCGCCGCGCCGCCGACACCGATGAGCTCGGCGTGCTGGGCGGCGATGCCCTGAAAGATGGTGAAGGCCGCGAGGGGCGAGAGCTGCGCCGCGGCGTCGCAGTAGTCGGGCGTGACGGTGATGCTTTTTTCAAAAATGCCCTGCTGCATAGCTGCCTCCGATGTGCGTTCAGCTCCGTGCGCGGCGGCTCAGCTGATGCTGCGCCGCGTGGCGGCGGCGACGCTGCGCGTTCACCACGACGTAGACCATCATAATGATGGTGATGGCGTAGGGGATGATACCGGTGAGGTCGGAGCTGACGTAGTCCTGCAATCTCAGGCCGATGGCGTCGAAGAAGCCGAACATCAGCGCTGCGAGGTAGGCCTTGGCGGGGTTCGCCGCGCCGAAGATCACGCAGGCAAAGGCGATGTAGCCGCGGGAGTTGGACATATTCTCGGCAAAGGTGCCGTTGAGGTAGCCGAGCGACAGGTGAGCGCCCGCGAGCGCGCACAGCACGCCGCAGAGGATGCTCGCGAGCCACTTCATCTTCTCTGGCTCGATGCCGGCGGTGCGCAGCGTCTCGGGCTTTTCGCCGCTCGCGCGCAGCCAGAAGCCGTAGGGGGTTTTGTAGATGAACACCCACAGCACGAGGACGAAGAGCCAGGTAAGATACACAAACAGCGAGTGACCGTTGAGCACCGCGCCGAGGAAGGGAATTTTATCCAGCAGCGGAAGGTCCACCGTCGGCAGGGAGGGGAAGCCCTTCGCGCCGGAGGTGCCAAACACGGAGCGGGAGAGATAGGTCGTCAGGCCGAGCGCGAAGGTATTGAGCGCGCAGCCGATGATGAACTCGTCTGAGCGGAACTTCACGACGAAGAGCGCGAAGAACAGGCCGACGAGCAGCCCCATAAGAAGCACCAGTCCCACGCCGCCCCAGGCGGAGGTAAAGAGGTAGCTGCCGAACACGCCGAAGAACGCGCCCATGAGGATCATGCCGTCCATGCCGATGTTCATAATGCCGGCGTGCTCGGTGAGCGAGCCGCCGATGGCGGCGAGCGCCACGGGCGTGGCGCGGCGGAGCATCTCGTTAAAGGTGCCGGAGGAGAAAATGCTGGCGAGGATCGCGGAAAGGTCATCCATGTTTCAGTTCCTCCTTTAAGCGTTCTTCGGCGGCGCGCTTAGCTCTGCGGCGCTCGTGCGCCGCGGTGAGCGAGCGGGTGATGCCGCTCTCGGCGGCCATGCAGAAGATGATAACGGTCTGAATGATGAGGTAGATCTGCGAGGGAATGCCGATGAGCTCCATGCCCTGCGCGCCGATCTTCAGCACGGCGAAGAAGAGCGAGAGGAGGATGACGGTCACAGGCTTATACTGCGCGATCATGGCGACCATCAGGGCCTCGAAGTAGTAGTCCTTGCTCACGCTGTCGCGGTAAAGATGCTCCACGCCGTAGACGCGGAACATACCGACCAGACCGCACATCGCGCCGGAGACGACCATGGAGAGCAGGACGATCTGATCGGTGCGCAGGCCGGAGAAGAAGGCGAAGCGCGGATTCTCGCCGGTGATGCGCATTTCGTAGCCGACGGAGGTGCGCTCCATCACATACCACACAAGGAAGGCCATCACCGCCGCGGCAAACACGGCGCTCGTGAGGTTGGAGCGGGGAATGACATTGCCGAACCAGTATTGCGCGCCGAGCTGTTCGGTCGCGGCGACCATGTTCTTATTGGCGTTCTTCCACGGGCCCTTGGCGAGGTACTGGCAGAGGTAGGCGGCGATGGTGTTGAGCATGATGGTGGTGATGACCTCGTTGACCTTGACTTTCACTTTCAGAACGCCGGGGAGGAAGGCGTACAGGCCGCCGACCGCCATCGCGGCGAGCGCCGCGCAGACGATGACAAGGAAGCGGGGCTGTCCGTCCATCCACACGCCGACCTGCGCGGCAAAGATCGCGCCGAGGAGCAGCTGGCCCTCACCGCCGACGTTGAAGATGCCGACGCGCGCGCCGAGCACGCAGGCAAGGCCGCACACGCACAGCACCATCGCGTACTCCAGAAAGTCGCCGATGTGGCGCGCGCTGTCGAACGCGCCGGAGAGCATCGCGCCGTAGGCCTCGAGCGGATGGAAGCCGGAGACGGCGAGGATGCCCGCGCCGATGAGGAAGGCGAAGAGGATCGAGAGCAGCAGCGAGAGCAGATAGCGGTAATTCACCGCGCCTGCAAGCTTTTTCATGTCTTTGCCGCCTCCTTTCCCTCGCGGTGGCCGGTCATGTACCAGCCGATCTCCTCCTTGGTGATGTCACTTGTGCGGAACTCGCCGGTGATGCGCCCCTCGTACATCGTGATGATACGGTCGGACAGGCGGAACACCTCGTCGAGGTCGGCCGAGCAGAGGAGAATGGCACAGCCAGCGTTGCGCTTTTCGATGATGCGGGTGTGAATGAATTCGATGGCGCCCACGTCCACGCCGCGCGTGGGCTGGGCGATGATGAGCACGGGGGAATCAAACGAAAATTCGCGCGCGACGACGACCTTCTGCATATTGCCGCCGGACATGGAGCCGACGGCGGTGTCGATGCCCGCGCCGCGGATGTCGAACCTCTCATAGACCTCCTCCGCGTAGCGCTCGATGGAGCTGCGCCGCTGATGAAACGCGAAGCCGCTGAAGGCCGGATCGCGCTGCTTGCCCATGAGAAGATTGTCCGTCACGCTCGCGCTCCGGCTCACGCCGGTGGCGAGACGGTCCTCGGGAATGTGGGAGAGACCGACCTTGCGGATCTCACCCGCCGTTTTTCCGGTGACGTTCTGCCCGCAGACCTCCACCGTGCCGCGCTCGACGCGGCGCATACCGGTGATGGCCTCCAGAAGCTCGCTTTGGCCGTTGCCCTCGATGGCGGCGATGCCGAGCACCTCTCCCGCGCGGACGGACAGGCTCAGACCGTCTACGGCGACCAGCCCGCGGTCATCGCAGACCGTGAGGTCATGGACAGCAATCTGCTCCGCGCCCGCTTCGCCGGTCTTTTCCAGCCGGTCGTAGAGCACCGGGCGGCCGACCATCATCGAGGCGAGCTTTTTTTCGTCCACGTCGCAGGTGTTCTCCACACCGATGAGCCTTCCCTTGCGCATCACGCCCACGCGGTCGCTGATCGCCATGACCTCGTAGAGCTTGTGCGTGATGATGATGACCGTCATGCCCAGCTCGCGCACCACGCGGCGGATGACGGCGAACAGCTCGTCCGTCTCCTGCGGGGTGAGGACGGCGGTCGGCTCGTCCAGAATGAGAATGTCCGCGCCGCGGTAGAGCGTTTTGAGAATTTCCACGCGCTGCTGAAGCCCCACGCCGATCTCGCGCACCACGGCGGCGGGATCGACCACGAGGCCGTACTCCTCCACCAGCTTCTGCGCGGCGGCCTCGGCGGCCTTGTTGTCAAAGAGCACGCCGAGCCTGCGCGGCTCGCGGCTCATAACGATGTTCTGTGCCACGGTGAAGCTGGGCACGAGCATGAAGTGCTGGTGCACCATGCCGACGCCCATAGAGATGGCGGTTTTGGGCGAGAAGCGCTCGACCTTCCTCCCGCGGATATACACCTCGCCGTTCGTCGGCTCGTGGATGCCGTAGAGAATGTTCATCAGCGTGGTCTTGCCCGCGCCGTTCTCGCCGACGAGGGCAAAGACCTCGCCCTTTCGGATGTCAAGCGATACGTCATCGTTGGCGAGCACGCCGGGGAACTCCATGGAGATATGGCGGAATTCGACTGCATTTTCCTGCAAGGCTCGTTACCTCACTTTCTTTGGAATAGAGGAAGCGGCGCGGCTTTTGCCGCGCCGCAAGGGAAGCGCATGAAATTACGCGCGCGTCGTCTCCACGACGATCTCGCCGGAGGCGATCTTCGCGGCCAGCTCCTCGACGGCGGCCTTGACCTCGTCGGGGACCTGCTGCGTCATGCCGCTGTCGCCGTAGCCGATGCCGACGTAGCCGGTCGCCATGTCGGCGGTCCAGGTGGTGCCGAAGCGGCTGTCACCCGCGAGATAGGACTTGACGGCGTCATAGATGGAGCTGCCGACTTCCTTCTTCATGGAGCAGATGATGACCTCGGGGTCGATGTACTTCTGGTCGCTGTCCACGCCGATGGCGTAGAAGCCCTTCTCCTTGGCGGCCTCGAACACGCCGTCGCCGCAGGCGGAGGCAATCTGGAAGATGACGTCCGCGCCCTGATCGTTCAGCGCGATGGCGCAGTCCTTGCCGACGGCGGGATCGTCGTAGGTGTTGGAGTAGTTCTTCACCACGCTGATCTCCTTACCGTTCTCGGTGCCGTAATACTCGGCGCCCTGCGTGTAGCCGACGATGAAGTCGTTGATGGTGTCGGCGTCCTCGCCGCCGACCGCGCCGACCACGCCGGTCTCGGAGACCGCGGCGGCGATGTAGCCCGCGAGGAAGCTGCCCTCGTTCTGGGCGTAGGTGATGTTGAGCACGTTGGATACGGGTGCGCTGGTGGCGTTATCGACCCAGATCCAGTTGACCTCGGGATAGTCGGGCGCGATGGTCTCGACGTTGTAGAACTCCCAGCCGACGCACACGACGATGTTCGCCTTCTCGGCGGCGTTCTTCATCTGAATGTCGTGGTTCTCGTTGTTGCACTCGATGACGATGGGCGTCACGCCGAGGTCGGCAACCATGCGGTCCAGGCCCTCCTTGGAGGAGTCGTAGAAGCTGCGGTCGCCGAGCTTGCCGGCTACGACCAGCGCGACGGTCAGGCCCTCGGTATCGCCGTTGGGGTCGGGGCCGGGGGTTGGAGCATTTTCCTTTTTGCCGCAGGCGGCAAGGCTGAGCACCATGACGGCGCACAGCAGCACAGAGAGTAGCTTTTTCATTCCAATTTACCTCTTCAAAACATTGTAGTCTCTGCGCGGCGGATGCAGGAGAGCCGCGCAGGTATGCTCTATTATAGGCATTTCCGCGCGGCTTTGCAAGACATATTGCAAAAATCGCGTTGTATTTTGTGCTCAGGAGGGCGTTTTTTCGCCCAACGCTTCGCGCAGCGTGCGCCAGCCGAGCATGGCGCACTTCACGCGCGCGGGCATATGGGAGACGTCGCGCAGGGCCGAGGCCTCCTCGAGGCTGTCGATCTCCTCCTCGCTCGCCTCGCCGCGGATCATGCGCAGAAAGAGGTCGCCGAGCCGCAGAGCCTCCTCGCGGCTCTTGCCGACGATCATGCCGAGCATGATGTCTGTGGAGGCCTGCGAGATGGCGCAGCCGTCGCCGACAAAGGCCCCGTCGGCGATGGTATCGCCATCGAGCTTGAGCTTGAGCTGGATCTCGTCGCCGCAGCTCGGGTTCACGCCGTCGAGCACGAGGTCGGCGTCCGGCAGATCGTGCTTGAACTCCGGGCGGACGTTGTGCTCGGTAAGGATCTCGTTGTAGAAAGGATTAGTCGTCATAGCCCATGCGCCCCCTGACGGTGGATAGGCTGCCGACCAGCCGGTCCACATCGGTTTTGTCATTATAGAATGCGAAGCTCGCGCGCACCGTGGCGTGATAGCCGAGGAAGCGGTGGAGCGGCTCGGCGCAGTGATGCCCCGCGCGGACGGCTACGCCATCGGCGGCAAGCAGCTCGCTCACGTCGTGCGGGTGGACGTTGTCCACCACAAAGGTCAGGATGCCGTTGTGCTCCTCCGCCTGGTCCGAGCCGAGGATGCGGACGTGCGGCAGCGCGCGCATCCGCGCGAGGGCGTCGGCGGTGACGGCCAGCTCGCGCGCGTGGATGGTATCGAAGCCGACGCGCTCCACATAGTCGATGGCGGCGTGCAGGCCCGCCGCGCCGGCGGCGTTGACGGTGCCGGCCTCAAATTTGTGCGGCACCTCGGCGAACAGCGCGCCCTCGCGCGTGACGGACTCGATCATCTCGCCGCCCGTGAGAAACGGCGGCATCTCCTCCAGAAGCTCGCGCCGCCCGTACAGCGCCCCGATGCCCATGGGCCCGTAGAGCTTGTGGCCGGAGAAGGCGAGGAAGTCCGCACCCAGCTCCTGTACGTTGACCGGCAGGTGCGGCGTGCTCTGCGCGCCGTCCACCACCAGCACCGCACCCACGCGGTGCGCCAGCTCCGCGACCGCGCGGATGGGGTATTCGCGTCCGAGCACGTTCGAGACCTGCTGCAGCGCGACGACCCTTGTCCTTGCCGTGATGAGCGCTTCGACCTTGTTGGGGTCCAGACTGCCGTCCGGCTCACATTCCATGAATTTGAGCTGCGCGCCGGTCTGACGGCAGACCATCTGCCAGGGAAGGATGTTGCTGTGGTGCTCCATCGTGGAGATCAGGATCTCATCGCCCGCCTTGACATGGCTGAGCCCGTAGCTGTAGGCCACAAGGTTCAGCCCCTCGGTCGTGTTGCGGGTGAAGACGAGCTCCTCGCTCTGCGCCGCGCCGAGAAAGCGGGCGACGGCGGCGCGGGCGCTCTCGAGCGCGTCGGTCGCCTCGATGCTCAGCGGGTAGAGCCCGCGCAGGGGATTGGCGTTGTGGCGCGTATAGAACTCCCGCTCCGCGTCCAGCACGCACTGCGGGCGCTGGGCGGTGGCGGCGCTGTCGAGATAGGCGACATCACGCTGCGCGAGCAGCGGGAAATCGGCTTTATAATTCGTGCTCATTCGCGTTCCTCCTTCGTACACAGGACCTGCGCGAGCGCACCGAGGGCGCGCGCGGAAAAGGCTTCGTCCTCCGCCATGCGCGCGAGCCGCTCCACGGCGGCGCGGGCGAGGATGGCTTCGGCGGCGGCGCGGTCGATGCCGCGGCTGGCAAAGTAAAAGAGCGTGTCCACGTCCAGTTCGCCGATGGTCGCGCCGTGGCTGCCCTCGACGTTCTCCTCGGCGCAGAGGATGACGGGGACGGTCTTGTTTTCCGCGTCCTCGCCGAGGAGCAGGACAGTCTCGTTTTCGCTGCCGACCGAGCCGGCGGAGCCGCGCTTGAAGTCAATGGTGCCGCGGAAGACCTTTTTCGCGCGCTCCATCAGCGCACCGGAAGCGTGGATCTCGCTCACGGTACTTTTGCCGAGCTGCTCAACGGTCAGATCAATGTCCGCCGTGTCGCTCCGGCGGGCGAGGTAGCCGAGGTCGGCGCGCAGCGCCGCGCCGTCGCCCGCAAGGGAGATCTGGTGGTCGGCGTAAACAGCGCCGTCGCCGAGCTGGAGGGAGATGAGGTCGAGCTTCGCGTGTTCGGCGAGCTGCGCGCTCAACTCATGGCGCAGCACCGCGCCCCGCGTGGGATTCAGAAGCTGCACGACGCGAAGGTGCGCGCCCTCCGCCGCTGTGAGCCTGAGCTCCGCGGCAAGGGGCTGCGCGGCGGTGCAGACCTCAAAGATGGTCAGCTCCGCGCCCGCCTCGGCGGTCACGGTATAGACGCGGCGGCCGTAGGCTGCGCCGCCGTCCGCAGCCTCGATGCGGAGAGGGGCGTTTTTTCCGGAAACGGCGGTGAAGCGCTCGTTCGAGAGCAGCGCCTCCGCGTCCATGTCCCAACGGACGGCGGCCTCGTTCACGCCGAGACGGTTCCAGGTGCGCGAAGCGGGACGGTTAACATAAATCGTTTTTTCCATATCGTTCGCTCCTTTCGCTCAGCCGATGCTGCCCTTCATCTCAAGGCGGATGAGGTTGTTCATTTCCACGGCGTATTCCAGCGGCAGCTCCTTGGACACGTTGTCCGCAAAGCCGCTGACGATCAGGGCGCGGGCGTCCTCCTCGCTCATGCCGCGGCTCATCAGGTAAAAGACCGCGTCGTTGCTGATCGCGCCGATCCTGGCCTCGTGGCCCACGGCGGCATCGCGCGTTTTGATGTCCATGGCGGGGATGGTGTCCGAGCGCGATTCAGAGTCGAGCATCAGCGACTGGCAGGAAACCGCGCTTTTCGCGCCCTTTGCGCTCTTTTCCACTACGACGCTCGAGCGGAAGGTGCTCACGCCGCCGCTTTTGCTGATCGAGCGCGTGTTCATATAGCTGCTGGTGTTTTTGCCGACATGGACGACCTTCGCGCCCGTGTCGAGGTCCTGCCCCGCGCCGGCAAAGGTCACGCCGGTGAACTCCATGCGGGAATCGTCGCCCTTGAGGATGCTCATGGGGTACAGGCAGCCGACGTGCGAGCCGAACGAGCCGGACACCCACTCGATCGTGCCGCCCTCCTCCACCAGCGCCCGCTTGGTGTTGAGGTTATACATATTCTTCGACCAGTTCTCGATGGTCGAGTAGCGCAGCTTGGCATTCTTTTTGACGTAAAGCTCCACGCAGCCCGCGTGGAGGTTCGCCACGTTGTACTTGGGAGCGGAGCAGCCCTCGATGAAGTGCAGGCTCGCGCCCTCGTCCACGATGATGAGCGTGTGCTCGAACTGGCCCGCGCCCTTGGCGTTGAGCCGGAAGTAGGACTGGAGCGGAATGGAGAGGTGTACCCCCTTGGGGACGTACACGAACGAGCCGCCGGACCACACCGCCCCGTGGAGCGCGGCAAACTTGTGGTCGCGCGGGGTGACGAGCTTCATGAAATACTTGCGCACCATGTCGGCGTACTCGCCCTTGAGGGCGCTTTCCATATCGGTGTAGACTACGCCCTCGGCGGCGACCTCGTCGCGCACATTATGGTAAACCAGCTCGGAGTCGTACTGCGCGCCCACGCCGGCGAGCGACTTGCGCTCCGCCTGCGGGATGCCCAGACGCTCAAAGGTGTCCTTGATGTCCTGCGGCACGTTCGCCCAGTCGTTCTGCATCTTCGTGTTCGGGCGGACATAGGTGGCGATGTGGTCGATGTCCAGCCCCTCGAGCGAGGGGCCCCAGTCGGGCAGGTGCAGCTCGTTGTAGATCTGGAGCGATTGCAGCCGGAACTGCTGCATCCACACGGGGTCGCCCTTTTCCTTGGACAGCTTGTCCACGATCTCCGGCGTCAGACCGGACTCCATGCGGTAGGCGTCGTGCTCCACGTCGCGTATGTCGTAAATGCTGCGGTCTACGTCCGCAACGTAGGTTTTTTCTCTGTTCTCTGCCATGCCGATGTCACCGCCTTACTCCGTCTTCAGGCTGCCGAAGCCCTTTTCGTTGATGGCCTCGACCAGCTCGGCCCCGCCGTTTTTGACAATGACGCCGTTTTCCATGACGTGCGCGGCGTCGACGTGCAGCGCCTCCAGAATGCGCGTGGAGTGCGTGATGATGAGGAGCGAGCCGTGCGTGCGCTCACGAAAGAGCCGCACGCCCTCGGACACCGTGCGCACGGCGTCCACGTCGAGACCGGAGTCGGTCTCGTCGAGGATGGCGAGCTTTGGCTCGAGCATAAGCATCTGCAAAATTTCGGCTTTCTTTTTCTCGCCGCCGGAAAAGCCCACGTTCAGGTCGCGCTCGGCATAGCTCTCGTCCATGCTCAGCAGCCTCATGGTCTCCTTCAGACGCTTTTTGAAGTCCCAAAGCCGCAGGCGGTCGCCGGTCTTCTGCTCCAGCGCGCTGCGGATGAAGGCGCTGAGCGTCACGCCCGGCACCTCCAGCGGGTTCTGGAAGGAGAGGAAGATGCCGCGCTTGGCGCGCTCATTGACCGGCAGAGCGGTGATGTCCTCGCCGTCAAATACGATGCTGCCGCTCGTCACGGTGTAGACCGGATTGCCGGTGACGGCGTAGCCGAGCGTGGATTTTCCCGTGCCGTTCGGCCCCATGAGAACGTGCGTCTCGTCGCGCCCGACCGTGAGGTCAACGCCGTGAAGGATCTCCTTTTCCCCCGCGCTGACGTGCAGGCGATTGACCTCTAAAAGTGCTTCGTTTTTCATGCTGCTTGCCCTCGTTTCTGCGTCTGTCCGATCGGACAGTCTTATAATCCTATCAAGTTGATAGGATTATAAGACGATAAACCTATAATGTCAATAGGGATTATAAAAATTTTCGGGCCGTCCGCACCTATTTGAACACTTGCACAGACCGCGCCGCGCTGGTATCATAAGGGCGAGGTGAGAATATGGCAACAACAAAGGATTACATTGAATACGTCTGCGAGCGCCTGCACGGCGCGGGCGGCCTGCGTTACCGCAAGATGTTCGGGGAATACATGGTCTATGTCAACGATAAGCCCGTGCTGCTCGTGTGCGACAACACGGTGTTCGTGAAGATCGTGCCGGAGCTTGCCGCGCTCATGGCGGACGCGGAGCACGGCCTGCCCTATGAGGGCGCGAAGGAGCACTATATCCTCGATATCGACGATACCGACCTCGCACGGCAGGTCGTCGCGGTGCTGGAGACGGTCACGCCGCTGCCGAAGCCGAAAAAGAAGAAGGCCGAGTAGCTTGTCAGCGCTGCGCCGGTGTGCTACAATAGGCAGGAAAATAAAGGGCAGCGCCGCGCAGACACAATTGCGCGGTGCTGCCCGGGAAAAGCGAGGAAGCGAACCATGGAATACGATCTGCCCGTCGCGCAGATGGCGCGCGGCGACGATATCGAGGGCTTTTACGTCCTCAAATCCGCCTTTTCCAAGGTGGCGAACAACGGCAAGCCCTTTTTGAACCTGACCCTTTCGGACCGGACCGGCGCGGTCGACGCGAAGGTGTGGGACTACCCCGGCCCCATCGGCGCGGCGGACGAGGGCAAGGTCGTGAAGATCCGCGGCAGCGTGTCGGAGTTCCGCGGGGCCTTACAGGTGACGGTGGAGCGCATCCGTCTCGCGGGCGAGGACGACCGTTACGATGTGACCGCGCTCGTACCCACCGCGCCCATCGACGGGGAGGCGATGTGCGCCTCGGTCGAAGCGCTGCTCGACTCCATCACGGACGCCGATTATAAGGCGGTCTGCCGCGAGCTGCTGCGCCGCCACAGCGAGAGCTTCCGCACCATCCCCGCCGCCAAGAGCGTCCACCACGGCTTTCTGCATGGCCTTCTGATGCACACGGGCAATATGATGCAGCTCGCCGACTTCCTCGCCGGTATGTATGCCGACACGGTGGACCGCAGCCTGCTGCTCGCGGGCACGTTCGCGCACGATCTGCAAAAGGAGCGCGAGTTCCGCTTCTCCGCCCTCGGCCTGGTGACGGACTATTCTGTGCCGGGCCAGCTGCTCGGCCACCTTGTCATGGGCGCACAGGAGATCGCGGAGATCGCGAAGGAGCTGGACGTTCCGGAGGAGAAGTCTGTTCTGCTCCAGCACCTCGTTCTCTCCCACCACGGCGAGCCGGAGTTCGGTGCGGCGGTGCGTCCGGTCTGCGCCGAGAGCGAGCTTTTGAGCTACATCGACATGATCGACAGCCGCATGGAGATCTACCGCGAGGTGCTCGGCGCCACGCCGCTCGGCGGCTTCAGCGATCGCGTATTCGCGCTCGACGGCAAGAAGCTCTATCACCACGAATGAGGAGGAAAGAGGGATGCATCCATACTTTTCGGCCATGGACGAGCGCTGGTTTCACCGCGCCTTCGTCTACACCGGCTCGGTGACCGACCGCGAAAAAAACCTCGACTTCCGCTACCGCTATGAGCAGGTCAAGGGTGACGACGGCGACGCGCTCAAGGCCTCGACCTACTCCGACCTCTGCTACGAGCTGGCACAGGACGTGGAGGAGGAGACCTTCCCCTGGACGGACGAGGGCGTGGAGGCGCTGAAGGCGTGGTATCAGTCGCAGTACGAAAAATTCCTCGCCGCGCATGAGGCATGAAGCATGATAAAAAAGGAGAGCCGCTTTCCGTCGGAAAGCGGCTCCCCTTTTCGGTCATTGCAGGCGGACCTCCGCGCCGGCGAGGGCGTCGTCCTCGTGCGAGACGAGCAGGACGATCTTCTCCCGCGCGGCCCGCGCGATGCAGCGCTGCGCCGCGGCGCGGTTGTCCGCGTCAAGTCCGGTGAACGGCTCGTCGAGCGTGAGCGCGTCCGAGGGCGCGAGCAGGGCGCGCGCGAGGGCCAGACGGCGCTTCATGCCGCCGGACCAGTCCCGCACCCGCTTGCCTCCCACATCGCCGAGCCCCAGCTCCGCGAGCAGGGCGCGCGCGGCGGCCTCGTCGTAAGCCGCGCCGAGCGCGAAGTGCAGGTTGCCCGCGGCGTCGAGCTGTTCGAGCAGGCGGTCCTCCTGAAAGACCGCCGCCCAGCGGAAGCGGCCCGCGTTGGTCGCGCCGCCGTCGGCACGCTCCAGCCCCAGCAGGATGCGCAGCAGCGTCGTCTTGCCGATGCCGGAGCTGCCCGTGACGCGCGTGAGACCGATTTCGGCAGTGAAGCTCACGCCTTGCAGCACCGCTGTGCCGCCGTAGCTTTTACGGAGATCTTCCACCCGAAGCTCCATCAGGCGCACCACCTTTCCGTCAGCGCGTCCACGCCGCGCAGGAACAGCCCTTCAAACAGAACGGAGAGCAGCACGATCACCGCCGTCCACGCGAAGAGGTCAGCGGTCTGGAAGTAGACCTTGGCGGTGTAGAGCCGTTCGCCGATGGTGCCGGAGCACAGGCCGATGACCTCCGCTGCCGTGCCGGCCTTCCACGAAAGACCCAGCGCCGTATCGGCGGCCGCACGGAAATAGGGCAGCACCTGCGGCAGATCAACGCCGCGCAGCCGCCGTGAGAACGGCACGCGGAACACCCGCGCCATCTCAAGAAGCTCGCGGCTCGTGCCGCGAATGCCCTCAAGCACGTTGCGGTACACGACGGGAAAGGCCATCAGCGCGGCGATGAAGAGCGGCAGCCGGCGGCTCTCGAGCCACACGAGCGCGAGGATGATGAACGACGCGACCGGCACGGCCTTGACAACGGACACAAGCGGCGCGAGCAGCTCCTCGACACGGCGGTACCGCGCGGCGAGCGCGGCGAGCACGACCGCCAGCACGCAGGCGAGCAGAAAGCCGCCGAGGATGCGCGCGGCCGAGGTGAGCGCCGTCCGCCAGAACGCAACGGTGACTGCCAACTCCCCGAGCCGCACGAGCGCCGAAAGGGGCGAGGCCAGCAGCAGCGCGCCGTGCGGGTAGAGGGCGGTGAGCGCCATGCTCGCGCCCTGCCACACGAGCAGCCAGAAAACGACCGCCCAAAGGCGGGTGCTTTTTTTCTTCGGCTTCACGGCGGTCATCTCCTTTCTTATGGGGTGTCGGTCTTACCGCCTGCCGGCGGCGGGAGAGCGCCCGCCGCCGAAAAGATCACGCGAAATAGAAGCTGTTATCCGGCATCGCGCCGCCGACAGCGGCGGGGTCGGCGTTGTAGAGCACAGAGAGATAGCCGGGCAGCTTTTCAAGAAGTTCTGCTCCTGTGATGCAGACAATATTGCAGTAAGGCAGGGCCTTTTCCGCTACGGCGGCATCCACGATGCCGTATTCGCCGATGAGCGCGGCGGCATCGGCGGTGTTGGCGTTGACCCAGTCCACACTTGCGGCGTAGGCGGTGAGGAAGCTGCCGACGGCGTCGGGGTGCGCCTCGACAAATTCGCTGCGTGCGACGATCACGCCGGTGATGAGCGCGGAGCCATTGTCCAGCTTATCCCACTCCTCGGTGAGATCGAGCGCCATACGCAGCCCCTCGAGCTTGCTCTGCGCCACGGTGACAAAGGGCTGGGGCAGCAGGGCGATGCTCGCCTGACCGCTCGCCAGCGCCGCGACGCATTCGCTGTGCTCGCTCTTCCAGTCGAGCGTCACGTCGGCGTCGGGGTCGATGCCGTTTTCGCTGAGAAGATAGCGCAGGGCGTACTCGGGCGTGCTGCCCTTGCCCGCGGCCACGACGGTCTTGCCCTTGAGATCGGCGAGGGACTGCACGCTCTCGCCGTTTTCCACAATGTAGAGCACGCCCAGCGTGTTGACCGCCAGCACCTGCACCGCGCCCTCGGTTTTATTGTAGAGCACGGCGGCAAGGTTCGCGGGCACGCAGGCCATGTCCAGCTCGCCCTTGATGAGCGCGGGCGTCACCTCGTCGGCGGAGCCGGCGAGCGTGAAGTCATAGAGCGGTCCGTTCGCGGAGGAGGGCGCGTCGCTCATGAGCTTGACAAGTCCCATCGCCGTGGGACCCTTGAGCGCGGCGATGCGGGCGGTGACAGGGGCCTCGACCTCCTGCTCGGGCGTATCCGGTGTTTCGCCCAAATCGGGATTCTCTGTGGGCTTCTGCGCGCAGGCGGCGAGCGAGAGAACAAGCGCCAGCGTCAGGCACAGGGCAAAAAACTTTTTGAGTGATTTCATTTGGCAACTTCCTTTCTGATGGCGGCGTCGGGGGCGTAGACGGTCTTGGCGGTGATGCCGTCGAGTCGGCCCAGCTTGCCCGACAGGGCGGAGATAACGTCGTTCGGTGCGTCGAGCGCCACACTGATGATGTTCACGCCGCGCTCCCGGTAGGGAACTCCCATCCGTCCGATGATGTACGGCCCGTATTGGTGCAGCAGTTCGTTGAGCGCCTGCACGGAGCTTCCCTCCTGCACGATGACGGCCAGCACGGCGACGCGCGTTTCCATAGACATGACCTCCCGAAAAATAAGAGTATCCCTCCCGCCGCACGGCAGGAGGGATGGAAAAACCGGTACCGGACACAGCCGCCGGCTGTGCCTTGCTTTTCCTCCTCTTTCGGCTCGGGCTTGCCCTCACCGGCAGAACGGCAGAATAAATGATACGGTCCGCCGGTCAGAGCGTACTTCCCGGGGACGAAGCGATGATAGCACAGAGCGTTCGCGCTGTCAAGCGCGGCGCTCAGAACACCACGACGAGCAGCATCTTGAATGGCTCCTGCCCATACACCGCGTGCGGGTGCCTGGCGGGCATGACGATGCTCTCGCCCTCGCGGAGCAGATACTCCTTGCCGTCGATGGTGATGCGGCCCACGCCGTCGAGACAGGTCACGAAGGCGTCCCCGCCGGACTCGTGCGTGCTGATCTCCTCACCCTTATCGAAGGAGAAAAGCGTCACGCTCAGCGCGGCGTTCTGCGCGAGCGTCTTGCTCACGACCTGCCCCTTCTGATAGGCGACCTCGTCCTTGAGCGTCAGGACCTCTGCCTTGGAAATGTTCTTCAAACCGGTCATGGAAACAAACCTCCTTGTCATGCCGTGCCTTAGTTTATGGAGAATTATAGCAGAAAAATGGAAAAGCGTCTGTTGCGGACGCAACACCGCGAATCAAAAATTTTGCCGCATCCCGTCGAAGACTGCGGCTTGACATTTGGAAACGATACCTATATTATAAAGCCACACTTATCATGCGGAAGTGTTGCCCAAAATATACCGGAAAGCGAGGGGAGCAGAGCATGGAGCACATTACCAGCCGTCAGAACGCGCTGATGACGCACATCCGAAAGCTGAACTCCTCCCGCGCCTATCGCCGCGCGAGCGGCGAATACCTCTGCGACGGCGTGAAGCTGTTCGAGGAGGCGCTTCGGTGGAACGCGCCGCTCAAAACGGTCGTGCTTTCCGAGGGTGTGGACGCTCCCGCGCTTCCCTCCGGTGTGCGCGCCGTGCAGGTGCCCGCCGATGTGATGCGCTCGATCAGCCCGATGGAAACGCCGCAGGGCGCGCTCTTCACCGTGTGCCTGCCGGACACCGCGCTGCCCGAAACCCTGAGCGGCGCGCACTACCTTGTGCTCGACGGTGTGCAGGACCCCGGCAACGTGGGCACTATCCTGCGCACGGCGGACGCCTTTGACTGCGACGGTGTGTTTCTTGTCAACGCCTGCGCCGACCCCTACAGCCCCAAAACGGCGCGCGCCACGATGGGCGCGGTCTTTCGCCGCGATGTGTACCAATGCACGGCGGACGAGCTGTGCGCGCTGCTTCAAAAAAGCAATCTGCCGCTTTACGGCACGGCGCTGCGGAACGACACCGTGAGCCTGCGCGATGCGGAGCTTTCCCGCGCGGCGGTCGCCATCGGCAGCGAGGGGCGCGGGCTGAGCGCGGAGATCCTTTCAAAATGTGAGAAAACCATCAAGATCCCCATGTCGCCGCGCTGCGAATCGCTCAACGCGGCGGTTGCCGCGAGCGTGGTGCTGTGGGAAATGTACCGATAGAGAGGAGAGAGCGGACATGGCGGGACTCAAATACTGGGTCTGGCTGAGCGAATGCCGGGGGCTGACGAATCGCTCCCGCGCGCTGCTGCTCGACCACTTCGGCTCGCCCGAGGATGTCTACTACGCCGACGAGGCGGAGTATGCGCTGGTCGAGGGCTTATCCAAAAAGCAGCTCGAGCTGCTCGCCGACAAATCGACGGATGGTGCGGACAAAATTCTCGGTGACTGCCAGCGTCTCGGCCTGCGCATCCTGACGATGCAGGACGCGGACTATCCCGCGCGGCTGCGCGGCATCTTCGAGCCGCCCTGCCTTCTGTACGTCAAGGGCACGCTGCCCGCGTTCGATGAAGAGGTCGCCGTCGCGATGGTCGGCACCCGCGCGTGTACGCCCTACGGCACGCAGAGCGCGGAGAAGATCGCCTACGGCTTGGCCAAGCAGGGGGCGCTCGTCGTCTCCGGTGCGGCGCGAGGCATCGACTCGGCGGCCCACCGCGGCGCACTCCGCGCGGGCGGCGTGACCGTCGCCGTGCTCGGCAACGGTCTGGACGTGGTGTATCCCGAGGAAAACGCGGGCCTTTACCGCGACATTGCCGCCACGGGCGCGCTGCTGTCCGAATACCCGCCGGGAACGGCGGCGGAGGGCTGGCATTTTCCCATCCGCAACCGCATCATCAGCGGCTTGTGTCTTGCGACCGTGGTGGTCGAAGCGCCGCTCGAGCGTTCGGGCGCGCTCATCACCGCCAATACGGCGCTTGAGCAGGGACGCGACGTGTTCGCGGTCCCAGGCCCCATCGACGCGAGCGCGAGCCGCGGCTGCAACCGACTCATTGCCGACGGCGCGGGTCTTGTGAGCGAGAGCTGGGACATTCTGCGCGAGTATCAGGCGATGTATCCGCATAAAATTCTCGGCGAGCGGGTCGAGCTGCCCCACGCGCTCGGCTATCAGGCGCGGACGGAGCAGGCGGAGGCAAAGGCGGCGGAGACGCCCGCGGAAGCGGAAGCGCTGCCGGCGCTCGACCTGACCGGCGACCACGGCCTGACGGACGATCAGATGAAGCTCCTGCGCGAGCTCGCGCAGGGAGAGAAGCAGGTGGACGATTTGATCGAGCTGACGCAGATCCCCGCGCGGCGCGTGCTTTCGGCGCTCACCATGCTCGAGCTCGACGGCTATGTGGCCCAGAGCGGCGGCAAGCGCTTTTCCATTCAGGTGGAACTAAAGGAATGAAGGAGTCAAATACATGGCAGAGAAAAATCTGGTGATCGTCGAGTCTCCGGCCAAGGCGAAAACCATCGGGAAATATCTCGGCAGGAGCTACACGGTCAAGGCCAGCATGGGCCATCTGCGCGACCTGCCCAAGAGCAAGCTGGGCATCGACATCGAGCACGATTTCGAGCCCGATTATAAGCCCATCCGCGGCAAGGAGGCCCTGATCCGCGAGCTGAAGGAGGCCGCGAAGGAGAGCGACACCGTCTATCTCGCAACCGACCCGGACCGCGAGGGCGAAGCCATCTCGTGGCATCTCAAATATCTGCTCGACCTGAACGATCAGAAGGCCAGGCGCGTGACCTTCAACGAGATCACGAAGAACGTCGTGCAGGAGAGCATCGCGCAGCCGCGCGAGATCGACCAGAACCTCGTGGACGCGCAGCAGGCGCGCCGTGTGCTCGACCGCATCGTGGGCTACGAGCTGTCCCCGCTCCTTTGGAAGAAGGTGCGCCGCGGTCTTTCTGCGGGCCGTGTGCAGTCCGTCGCCACGCGCATGGTGGACGAGCGCGAAAAGGAGATCGAGAGCTTCAAGCCCGAGGAATACTGGACGCTCGACGCGCAGCTCCTCGACGAGCCGAGCCATAAGACCTTCACCGCGCACTATTACGGCAAAAACGGCAAGAAGTTCGAGCCCTCCTCCCGCGAGGAGATCGACGCGGTCATCGCTGACACGAAGAGCGCGGCGTTCGCGGTCAAGAGCGTCAAGCGCGCGGACAAGCAGCGCTCGCCCTCCCCGCCGTTCACCACCTCCACGCTCCAGCAGGAGGCCAGCCGCAAGCTCAACATGACCCCGCGCCGCACCATGGCGATCGCCCAGCAGCTCTACGAGGGCGTGGACGTCGCCGGCGAGGGCACCGTGGGCCTGATCACCTATATGCGTACCGACTCGCTGCGCATCAGCGAGGAGGCGCTCTCCGCCGCAAAGAGCTTTATCCTCGGCCGCTATGGCAAGGACTATTATCCCGCCGCGACCCGCCGCTTCAAGGCCAAGGCCGGCGCACAGGACGCGCACGAGGCCATCCGTCCCTCCAACGTGGACTTCACGCCCGAGCGCCTCAAGGGCGACCTTACGGGCGAGCAGTACCGCCTCTACCGGCTCATCTGGAGCCGCTTCCTCGCCAGCCAGATGGCGAACGCCGTCTATGACAGCGTCGCCGTCGAGATCGCCTCGGGTGTGCATGAATTCCGCGCGAGCGCGAGCAGCCTGAAGTTCTCCGGCTACACCGCCGTGTATGAGGAAGCCCGCGACGATGACAAGGAGGAAAAGACCTCCCCGCTGCCGCCGCTGACCGAGGGGCAGACGCTGGAGCTGCAAGGCTTCGACGAGGAGCAGCACTTCACCCAGCCCCCCACGCGCTACACCGACGCGACGCTCATCCGCGCGCTTGAGCAGAACGGCATCGGCCGCCCCTCGACCTACGCGCCCACGGTCTCGACCATCATCGACCGTGAGTACGTCGTCAAGGAGGGCAAATTCCTGCGCATCACGCCGCTCGGCAGCGTCGTGACGAAGCTGATGGAGGATAAATTCCCCGACATCGTGGACACGAAGTTCACGGCCCGCATGGAAAAGGAGCTCGACACCGTCGAGGAGGGCAAGATCGCGTGGAAGGACGTTCTGCGTGAATTTTACGGCGGCTTTGAATCCAATCTCCAAAAGGCGGAAAAGGAGCTCGAGGGCGTCCATCTCAAGGTGCCCGACGAGGAGACGGAGGAGGTCTGCCCCGAATGCGGACGCAAGCTCGTCATCAAGTCCGGCCGCTTCGGCCGCTTCCTCGCCTGCCCCGGCTATCCCGAATGCAGCTTCACCATGCCGCTCGTGGTCGAGATGCCGGGCCGCTGCCCGAAGTGCGGCGGACGGCTGATGAAGCGCACGGGCAAGAGCCAGAAGACCGGCAAGCAGTACACCTACTACTGCTGCGAGTTCGGCACGAGCCGCGACGAGGAGAAGAAGTGCGACTTCATGACGTGGGACGTGCCCACCAAGGACGACTGCCCCGTCTGCGGACAGACGATGTTCAAGAAGGCGGGCAAGGGCTTCAAGAAGCCGTTCTGCATCAACCCCGCGTGTGAGAACTTCCTGCCCGAGGACAAGCGCGGCTTTGTGCGCAAAAAGGCCGCGGACGCGGAAGCGGCGGAGGAGAGCGCGGCGGAGGAAACGCCGGCGAAGAAGTCCGCCGCGAAGAAAACGACCGCGAAAACCGCCGCGAAGAAGACTGCCGTGAAAAAGACGGCGGCGAAGCCCGCCGCCAAGTCCGCGAAAGCGGCCGCGGCGAAAAAGACCGCCGCCAAAAAGACGGCAAAGAAGGAAGAGAACTGATGCAGGTATCCGTCATCGGAGCGGGCCTTGCCGGCTGCGAGGCTGCGTGGCAGCTCGCGCGGCGCGGCATTGCGGTCACGCTCTATGAAATGAAGCCGGCGAAGAGAACGCCGGCGCACCACAGCGACGATTTTGCCGAGCTGTGCTGCTCGAACTCCCTGCGCTCCGACCAGCTGGAAAACGCGGTGGGACTGCTCAAGGAGGAGCTGCGCCGCCTCGGCTCGCTGATCCTCGCTTGCGCGGACGAAACGCGCGTGGAGGCGGGCGGCGCACTCGCCGTTGACCGACACGGCTTTGCCCGCCTCGTCACCGAGCGCGTGCGGAGCCATCCGAACATCACGGTGATCGAGAGCGAGGTCACGTCGATCCCCGCCGAGGGGACGGTCATCGTCACCTCGGGCCCCCTGACCTCCGACGCGCTCTCCGCCGCCATCGCGGAGAAGCTCGGCGACGGTCACACGCTGAATTTCTACGATGCCGCCGCCCCGCTCGTGACCTACGAGAGCGTGGATATGTCGAGCGCGTGGTTCGCCTCACGCTACGATAAGGGCACGGCGGACTACATCAACTGCCCCCTCACGGCGGAGGAGTACGACGCCTTCTGGAACGCGCTCACCACGGCGGAGGAGGCTCCCGTCCACGGCTTTGAGGATAAGCACGTCTTTGAGGGCTGTATGCCCGTTGAGGTCATGGCGCGGCGCGGACACGATACGCTCTGCTACGGTCCCCTCAAGCCCCGCGGACTCAAGGATCCCAAGACCGGGCACGAGCCGTATGCCGTCGTGCAGCTCCGGCGCGACAATGCCGAGGGCAGCATCTACAACCTCGTCGGCTTCCAGACGCATCTGCGCTTTCCGGAGCAGAAGCGCGTCTTTTCCATGATCCCCGCGCTCGCGAACGCGGAGTTCGTGCGCTACGGTGTCATGCACCGCAACACCTATCTGAATTCCCCCGGTCTGCTGGACCGCTATTACCGCCTCATCGCGGACGACCGTATTTCCTTTGCCGGGCAGATGACCGGCGTGGAGGGCTACGTCGAGTCCGCCGCGTCCGGCTTCCTCGCCGGCGTGGAGACCGCGCGGCGGCTGCTGGGGCAGGCCCCCATTGACTTCCCGCGCGAGACCGCCATCGGCGCGCTGGGGCTGTATGTGAGCGACACGACGGTCGCCAATTTCCAGCCGATGAACGTCAACTTCGGCATCATGCCGCCGCTCGGCTGCCGCATCAGGGGAAAACGCAACAAGAACGCGGAGCTCTCCCGCCGCTCGCTGGAGATCATCGACAGCCTGCGCGAGAGCGTCCTCGACGGCGTAAAGGAGGAAAGCCATGAAGATCATCATTGACGCGATGGGCGGCGATTTCGCCCCCGAGGCTCCCGTCCGCGGCGCGCTGCTCGCCCGCGAGAAATACGGCGCGGACATCATTCTCACCGGCCGCACGGCGGACATCCTGCGCGAGCTGGAGAAGGCCGGCTGCAAGGAGGTCCCGCAGGGCATCGAGATCGCCAACGCCGAGGAGGTCGTGGAGATCTGCGACGATCCCGCGACGGCCTTCAAGCAGAAGAAGGATTCCTCACTCACCGTGGGACTGAACCTCCTGCGCGACGGACAGGCGGACGGCTTCATCTCCGCCGGCTCCACCGGCGCGCTGCTCGCGGGCGCGACGCTCGTGGTCAAGCGCATCCGCGGGCTTCGCCGCGCGGCGCTCGCGCCGACCATCCCGACCATGACCGGCAAGGCCGTTCTGATCGACTGCGGTGCGAACGCCGAATGCACGAGCGAATATCTGCTGCAATTTGCCTACTTAGGCAGCTATTATGCCGAAAAGGTGCTCGGCGTCGTGCAACCGCGCGTTGGACTTTTGAATATCGGTGCCGAGCCGAGCAAGGGCGACGCCCTTCGCCATGAGACCTACGCCCGCCTCAAGGAGGCCGGCGAGCAGGGCCACCTCAACTTCATCGGCAACATCGAGGCCAACACCGCGCTCGCGGGCGGCTGCGATGTGATCGTCGCCGACGGCTACAGCGGCAATATCATGCTCAAGAGCGTCGAGGGCGCGGCAAAGCTGATGAGCGGCGAGCTGAAGAAAATGCTGACAAAGAGCGCCAAGACGAAGCTCGCGTATCTGCTGCTCAAGGACGGCCTTGCGGACTTCAAGAAAATGCTCGACCCCAACGAGGTCGGCGGCACGGCGCTGCTCGGCATCTCCCGGCCCGTCGTCAAGGCGCACGGCTCGTCGAACGCCGCGGCCTTCTGCAACGCGGTGCGTCAGACCATCGCCGTCGCGGAGAGCGGCATCATCGCCGACATCACGCAAAACGTGGATAAGATGAAGGTCACGCCCGAAAAGGACTGATTTTACAAAAAAGCCTATTGACAGACCGGCTATCTTGCCGTATCATTTTGCCAAACGTTTCCTGAGGAGGACTGGATGAGATGACTTCGGAAGAAATTTTCAAGACAATGCAGGACCTGATCGCGGAGCAGTTCGCTGTGAATGCGGACGATGTGACGATGAACAGCTCCTTTGAGGATGATCTGAGCGCCGACTCCGTGGACCTGGTCGAGCTGGTCATGGCGATGGAGGAGGAATTTGAGATCGACGAGATCCCCGAGGAGGATCTGCTGACGCTCAAGACCGTTGGCGACTGCGTGCGCTACCTGACGGCCAAGCTCAACTGAAATAACGGATAACGCCCCGCTTCCGGCGGGGCGGACTTATGAAAAAGGAGGCGAAACGCCTTGCAGGAATTGGAATGTAAGCTGGGCTACCGCTTCCGCAGCGGAGCCCTGCTCGCCGAGGCTCTGCGCCACAGCTCCTATGCCAACGAGCACCGCGGCGCGGAGAGCGTGAGCAACGAGCGGCTGGAGTTTTTGGGCGACAGCGTGCTCGGCTTCGTCACGGCGGAGTATCTTTTTGCGCGGCATCCCGACTCGCCCGAGGGCGAGCTGACGCGCATCCGCGCGGCGCTCGTTTGCGAGGAGAGCCTGCATGAGGTCGCGCAGAAGCTGGAGCTGGGCCGCTACCTCAAGCTGGGCAACGGTGAGGAGACCGGCGGCGGACGCACCCGTCCGTCCATCCTCGCGGACGCGACCGAGGCGGTCATCGCCGCGGTCTATCTCGACGGCGGGCTTGCCGCCGCAAGCAGCCTGATCCACCGCGTGCTGCTCGACTGTGAGCGCGAGGAGGTCGTGGAGGAGCGCCGCCGCGATTATAAGACCGTGCTGCAGGAGCTGGTGCAGCGTGAGCCGAACCGCACGCTCGTCTACCGCATGGCGGAAGAGTCCGGCCCCGACCACGACAAGACCTTCACCTTTGAGGTCCTGCTCAACGGCGCGGTCGTCGGGCGCGGCGAGGGGCACAGCAAAAAGGAAGCCGAGCAGATGGCCGCCCGCGCGGCGCTGGAGCGGCTGGAATAAGAAAACGACCGTCGGGCTTGCCCGGCGGTTTTCCTTTACATAACGTCAAATTCCTACTGGAATTTTCTGCCCGTCCGTGCTATACTTATATCGTATCTGTATTTTTGCGTAAAGGAGCGTGAATGCTATGACCTGGCTTTCCGCCATCATCATGGGACTGGTGCAGGGCATCGCCGAATTTCTGCCCATCTCGTCCTCGGGTCATCTGGCCATTGCCGAGCATCTGCTGAATATGCAGGGGGCCTCGGAGATCCCGCAGTTTTACGACGTGCTGCTGCACCTCGGCACGCTGGTGGCTGTGTTCATCGCCTACTGGGATGAGATCTACGATATGATCGTGGAATTCTTCGCGGGCGTCGGCGATCTCGTCCACCACACAACGCCCAAGGTCGTGCCGCCCGCGCGGCGCATGATATTGCTCGTCATCGTCGGCACGCTGCCGCTTTTCGTCATGGTGCCGTTCCGTCGTTTTTTTGAAGGTCTGAGCGATAATATGTATTTCATCGGCGGCGCGCTCCTCTTCACCGGCGTTCTCCTTTTCGTAAGCGACCGCGTGCGCCGCGGCGGCAAGACGGAAAAGACCGCCAGGCTCGCCGATGCGCTCGTGGTCGGCATCGGGCAGGCCATTGCGCTCTGCCCGGGCGTCTCCCGCTCCGGCATGACTATTACCACCGGCTGCTTTGTGGGCTTTGAGCGGAAATTCGCCGTGCGCTTTTCCTTCATCCTCTCCATTCCCGCCATCCTCGGCGCGAATATCCTGAGCATCAAGGACGCTGTCGACGCGGGGATCAATTGGTCGGAAATGCCGATGTATCTCATCGGCGTAGCCGTTGCCGCGGTCACGGGCTATCTCTGCATCCGGCTGCTGAAAATGATCGCCGACCGCGGCCGCTTCGGCGCGTTCGCCTACTACTGCTGGACCGTCGGCGCGCTGGTGCTCATCTTTACGATCGTATAAAGGGGTAAGCTATGGCAACGCAGAAAAGATCCTCGTCCGGCAAGCGGACGACGACAGGCAAAAAGACGACGGCGGGCGGCAAGCGCGCCGCCGCGCCGAAGAAGCGCCCCATCCGCCGCGAGGTCGGCGGCGTGGTGTGCCTTGTGCTGGCGCTGTGCATCACGTTCAGTTACTTCCAGCAGGGCGGCTGGCTGCTCGACCGCCCCGCGGCGCTGTGCCGCGGACTCGTCGGCTACGGCTATTATACGGTCGCGCCCGTGCTGCTGCTCGTGAGCTATATCCTGCTCTTCCACCGCGGGCGGAACGTCACCGCCTGCGTGGTGGGCGCGGCGCTGCTGCCGGTGCTGCTCGGCGCGATGCTCCACCTCGTACTGTGCAAGACGGACTACAACAGCGTGGACGGCATTGCAAAGCTCCTTTGGAAGAGCGGCCTTTCGATGGAATCCGGCGGCGTCCTCTCCACGACGCTTGCCATCATGCTCGTCAAGCTGGTGAAAAAGACGCTCGCGATGATCCTGCTCGCGGTGCTGCTCGTCACCTGCCTGATGCTGGCCTTCCGCCTGACGCCCGCCGCCGTGCTCGAGGCGGTGCGCTCGCATGAGCGCGTGCCCTATGAGCCGGAGGACGACGAGGAGGAAGCACCGCCCACTCGCGCCGCCGCGACGAAGAGCGCGGAGAAGTCCAAGGCGTGCATCGACATTCCGCTCGACGGCGAGACGCGCGAGCCGCCAAAAAAGGAGGGCAAGCTCTCCGGCTTCTTCACCCATAAATCCGACGCCGTCCGCACGCCGGATGAGCTGCTGACCGCCAAGGCTCCGGCGGGCGGGAGCGCTCCCGCTCCCGCGCCGGAGCCGACCTACACGGTGGTCGCCGGCGCGCCTCTCACCGAGACGGTTCCCGCGCCCGCTCGCACACCTGCCGCGCCGGTCGTGTCCACCGCTCCCGCAGCGGTGTCTGCTGCGCCCGCAGCCAATGTGTCCGCAAGGCCCTCCGCGCCGGAGGAGGTCGCCGCCGAGGCCGAGAAGGTCGCCGGTGAGATCGAATCCGAGCTGGAGCAGGACATTCCCGAGTACACCTTCCCGCCCATCACATTGCTCGACGAGGGCGGCGCGGGCAACGCCGTGGAGGCGGGCGCGGAGCTGCGCAACAACTCCCGCCGCCTTGCCGAAACGCTCAAGAGCTTCGGCGTGGACGCCCGCGCGGGCGACGTGGTGCGCGGCCCCAGCGTCACACGCTACGAATTTACGCTCGATCAGGGCGTGAAGCTCTCCAAGATCACGAACCTTGCCGACGACATCGCCCTTGCGCTCGGCGCGTCGGGCGTGCGCATCGCGCCCATCCCCGATAAGATCTCCGTCGTCGGCATCGAGGTGCCGAACAAGCTCGTCTCCGCCGTCCACATCCGCGACGTGCTGGAGTCCCACGAGTTTACACAGCACAAATCGAGTGTCGCCTTCGCCGTCGGCAAGGACATTGCGGGCAACAACATCATCGGCAACATCGCCAAGCTCCCGCATGTCCTCATCGCCGGCACGACCGGCTCCGGCAAATCCGTCTGCACCAATTCGCTCATCGTTTCGCTTCTTTATAAGTCCACGCCGGACGAGGTGCGCTTCATCATGGTCGACCCGAAGATGGTCGAGCTTGCGCCCTACAACGGCATCCCGCATCTGCTCATTCCGGTCGTCACCGACCCGAAGAAGGCGGCGGGCGCCTTGCAGTGGGCGGTCTACGAGATGATGAAGCGCTACAAGCTCTTCTCCGAGCGCAACGTCAAGGATCTTGCGGGCTATAACGCCCTTGCCGCAGCGGACGAAACGCTCAAGAAGCTGCCGAGCGTCGTGGTCGTCATTGACGAGCTGGCCGACCTCATGCTCGTCGCGGCGAAGGAGGTCGAGGAGTCCATCTGCCGCGTGGCGCAGATGGGCCGCGCCGCCGGAATGCACCTGGTCATTGCAACGCAGCGTCCGTCGGCGGACGTCATCACGGGCCTGATGAAGGCCAACATCCCGAGCCGCATCGCCTTCGCGGTCGCGTCCTCGCTCGAATCCCGCATCATTCTCGATACCACCGGCGCGGAAAAGCTCGTCGGCCGCGGCGATATGCTCTACGCCCCGCTCGGCGAGGGCAAGCCCCGCCGCGTGCAGGGCTGCTTCATCTCCGCCGAGGAGATTGACCGCGTGGTCGGCTTCGTCAAGGCGAACGGCGCCGCGCAGTACGATGAGAGCGTGATCGACAAGATCGAGCAGGCGGTCGCCGAGAAGGAAAAGGGCGGCAAGGGCGCACCCTCCGGCGCGGCTCCCGAGCCGGTCGCCGCCGAGGGCGACGAGCTGCTCCCCGCCGCCATCGACGTGGTGATGGAGACCGGACAGGCGTCCGTTTCCATGCTCCAGCGGCGCTTGAAGCTCGGCTATTCCCGCGCTGCGCGCATCGTCGACGAGATGGAGCAGCGCGGCATCGTGGGGCCATTCGAGGGCTCCAAGCCGCGGCAGCTCCTCATCACCCGCGAAAAGTGGGAGGAGATCAAGATGCGCGGCGGTCTCGGCGCGATGAGTTCTGCGGCGATGGCCGCGCAGGACGCGGCGGCGGAAAACCCGCCGGTCGAGGAAGAGATCCCATAAAACAAAAAACAGCGCCTCACGGAGCTTCCGTGGGGCGCTGTCGTTCTCGGCCGGGGGCTTTTTTCGTCCTCGCACAATAAGCTTTGACGAAAAGCGCGGAAAAAAGTTCCCGCATCTTCAAAAAAATTTTCACGCGGACGCGCGCCGGCGCATAGGCTGAGATGAACAAAACAGCAGGCAAGGAGGCGAGGCGATGGCCTACTCCGACCGCGAGCTGCTGGCGCGGCTCATCGAGTGCGAGGCGGGCGGCGAGGGAGAGAACGGCATGAAGGCGGTGGCGAGCGTCGTGATGAACCGCGTGACCGCCTCGGGCGGCGAATACGCCCGCGTGGGGCAGGGCAGCATCCGAAAGATCATCATGCAGCCGGGGCAGTTCGTCTGTGCGAGCGAGACGGAGCGGGGGGCCTACAATCCGCAGAACATCTACAATATGCGCCCGACGGACGTCCACTACTCCATCGCGGATTGGGCGATGGCGGGCAACCGTCTGACAGGACTCGGGGACGCGCTGTGGTTTTTCAATCCCTTTTCAGATACCTGCCGCCAGAATTTTCCCTCGCAGGTCGGAGTGTTCCGCGTGCGCATCGGCGACCACTGCTTCTACGACCCCACGGAAGCCTACTACGATACATAGGAGACGAAATCCAAGGCTCTGAAAGGAATGGACGCTATGATCGAGCTCACGCGCTGCGGCGCGCCGGACAACGACCGCTATCTTCCCGCCGTGATGACGCAGGGAGACGCGAGCACATACCAGACCATGATCGACAACAGCACCATGCAGACAAGGCCGCAGCAGATGGTGGACCGCGCCTTCGGCTCCGCGCAGGGCGGCACGACGCAGAACAGCCGGCAGCAGGGCATGGCGCCCAGCGCGGCGCAGGGAGGAGCGCCGCCGGCCGCGCCCGACGCTGTGATGGGGGCGCAGCAGATCGCACCCGGTCTTGGCCCGCTGCCTGCCGCTCCGAACGGCATGAGCGTGGCGGAGCAGATCCTCCACAGCTCGTGGAAGAGCCTGATGGCGCGCAATGTGGGGCGCAGCGTCATCGTCAGCTTTCTGATCGGTACGCAGAATACCATCGTCACCCACGGCATCCTCTACGAGGTCGGCAACGACTACATCGCGCTCTATCAGCCCGACGAGCAGAGCTACATCAGCGCGGACCTCTATTCCGTCCGCTTCATGGAGTTTCTGCCCGAGATCAGCCAGACCAATTCCCAGCAGCAACAGCAGCCGTAAGGAATGCGGGAGAAGCACGCCGCGCTTCTCCCGCATTTCCTTTTTTGTTTGCACTCAGATGCGCGTAACGAGGGCGCGGAGCGTGCCCGTGAGCCGCGCTTCGCCGCTGCCGGCGGGGAGAAAGAGGCTGTCACCCTTCTTCGCCCTGACGGTCTCACCGCCGCAGCGGACCTCACCCTCGCCGTCGAAGATCAAAAGCGAGAGGAAGGACTCCGCGCCGCACGGCGCCGCCTGCGGCGCGGCGAGCAGATCGACGGTAAAATAGTCACAGCGGGCAAGGTGTCCGCCGAAGTCCGGCGTGGGAACGCCGGCGGTCCGGCGCGTCACGTCCAGCGCCTGCGCGATGTGCAGGGCGCGGGGCTTTCCGTCGGGACCGAGGCGGCCGTAGTCGCACACGCGGTAGGTCACGTTGCTGCTCTGCTGCACCTCCGCCACTACGATGCCGCGGCAGATGGCGTGGATGGTGCCCGCGGGGATGAACACCGTGTCGCCCGCCTTGACGTTCACGCGGCGCAGAACCTCGGGAAGCGTGTTGTCCGCGATGCGGCGCTTTAGCTCGTCCCGGGAAATATCGCGCGAAAAGCCGCAGTAGAGAAAGGCGTCCGGCGCGGCGGAGAGGACGTACCACATCTCCGTTTTGCCGTTCTGCCCCTCGTGCGCGCGGGCGTAGTCGTCATCGGGATGGACCTGAATGGAGAGATCCTTCGCCGCATCGATGAGCTTGATGAGCACCGGAAGCTCCGCGAATTTCCGCCCGTGCTCCCCCAGCGCCCCAGGGTGCGCGGCGAGATATTCCGCGAGCGTTTTGCCCGCGTCGGGACCGGACGCGAGCACGGAGGGGCCGTCGGGATGACCGCTTAGCTCCCACGTTTCCGCGAGACGCGCGCCGTCATACCGCTTGCCGTAATCGGTGATGAGCTTTGTTCCGCCCCAGAGATAGTCCTTACAGGCGGGGGTGAGCTTGAGAATGGACATGGAAACGATCTCCTTTCAAGGCAAACGCGCGGGATCAGAGGATCCCGCGCGCTTTGAGTTCTTCGCGCAGCTGACCGGCGTCATGGAACACGATGCCCTGCATACCGGCGTTTTCCGCCGCCTCGATGTTCGGCGGGAAATCGTCGACGAACAGGCAGCTCGCCGCCGTGAGGTCAAATTTGTCGAACAGCGCCTGATAGATAGCGGCCTCGGGCTTGAGCAGGTGAACGTCCGCCGAGATCAGCGTGCCGGAAAAGCACTCGCTGCCCGGAATGTCGTGCCAGTAGGTGTGCTGGCGGCGGGCGGCGTTGGAGAGCAGATAGAGCGTATAGCCCCTTGCCTTCAACTCACGCACCACGTCCGCCGTGCCCGTGATGGGCACGATCGGCTCGTTCCAATGGTAGATGATGTACTCCGCCGCGGCGTGCAGCTCCGCGGGGAGCCTGGCGCAGGCGTGGGCATAGACATCCTCCTCGGTGATGGTGCCGCGGTCGAGCCGCACCCAGTCGGTCGTGCACAGCAGGTGCTGCCTGAGGAGCGCTTCGCCCTCCGCGCCGACGTGCAGGCGGCGGGAAAACAGCTCCGCGCCGAAGTCCAGCAGCACGCCGCCCATATCAAAAACAATGGTATTGATCTTCATTACAGCTTTTCTCCCGGCTCATCGGGGACAGCGGCGGCGACCGCCGCTTCCTCCGCTTCCGCCGCCACGGCGGCGGGCTCCTTTTTGAACAGTCCCGTCAGCTTTGCCACGCGTCTGCGGCGGCGCTCCCTGGCCTCCAGCCGCTCACCGAGATCGCGCGCGCCCACGCCGTAGACCAGATAGAGGATCACACCGGACACCAGCATGATGAACACGGTCGAAGCGCAGCGGCGGCCCGAGGCATTGACATTGTAGCCGTACAGTCCCTCCTCCGCGCACATGGCCTGAATGACCATGGCGTAGCTCGTGCCGTAGGAGCTGGCAAAGGTGGCGGACATATCGTACTCGGTAAAGAGCGCGTTGAAGTTCAGCGCGAACACCGCCAGCACGCTCGGCAGGATGATGGGCAGCTTGACCCTGAGGAAGGTCATCAGGCCGCTCGCGCCCATGTTGCGCGCGGCGTCCTCCAGCTCCTCGTCGATGGCGTAAAACGCCGCCTTGATCATGCGCAGCGAGAACGGCAGCTTGACCACCGTGTAGGCCAGCACGAGCAGGATGCGGACGTGCTCGGCGAAGTAGAGGTTCACATTGCCGACGTACCAGATGTTCTCGGCGTTGAAGTAGGTGCGGTAGGAATAGCAGATGAGAATGGTCGGCAGCAGCCACGGGAAAAGCAGGCAGTATTCCAGCACCACGCCGGACTTCTTGCTGCGGTTTTTGAAGATGTAGTTGCAGGCGATCACGACAATCAGGCACGCGAGCGCCGCGGCGAGGATGGAGAGCACGAAGCTCATCTTGATGCCGCCGAGGGTCGCCTCGTTGGCGAACAGACCGGAGATGGAGCCCTTGCGCACCTTGTAGGTGCCGCGCGAGGTGAGGTACTGGTAGTCCTGCGTGCCGAAGAAGTTGATGAGCGTCCAGTTGGAAAGGTCGAGCTTCTTCATGCGGATGGCGCTGTAGGTCTGGAACGAGAAAATGACGATCATCACCACGGGGATCATGTAGATGATGAAGAGGACATAGGCATAGATGTGCGCGAGGGTATTCCAGACGGGATTTGTGATTTTCTGTTTTTGCAGCCGCGCCTTGGTCTTGGAGACGGAGAGGTAATGGCCCTTGCGCTCGTAGGCGGAGAGCACGGTGAGCAGCACGATGGTGAACATCGCCAGAATGATGGACAGCAGCGCGGCGCGCGCCTGTGGGAAGGCTTCGTCCGCCGTGGACGAGCCGGCAAGACGCACGATCTCGGGGTTGATGGAGTCGTAGCCGAGCAGCGTGGGGGCGGACATGGCGCACAGACCCGTGATGAAGGTCATGACCGTCAGCGAGAACATGGTGGGCACGAGTGTCGGGAAAACGACCTTCCAAAGCACCTTGAAGGGCTTCGCGCCCATGTTGCGCGCGGCCTCGACGGTGTTGTAGTCGATGCCGCGGATGGCGTTGCGCAGGAAGAGCGCGTGGTTGCTCGTGCAGGCGAAGGTCATGGTGAAGAGCACCGCGTTGAAGCCCGAGAACCAGTTTGGATCAAAGCTCGGGAAGGCGTTGACGAGCGCGGTGGTGAGAATGCCGTCGGAGGCGTAGAGGAACAGATAGCCCGTGACCAGCGCGACGCCGGAGTAGATCATCGTGGTCATGTAGCCGAGGCGCAGGATGTTCGCGCCCTTGATGTCGAAATACTCCGTCAGCAGCACGATGGACACGCCCACCACATTGACCGTGACGACCAGGCAGATGGCGAGCTTGAGGGAGTTCCAGACGTAGCGGCCCATGCTGCCCGCGAAGAAGAAGCGGATGACCGCGAAGGGATCGCGCACGCCCTCGGCGTTCGTGGTGGTGAAGATGCTCGTGAGCGTATTGAGGCACGGCAGGAGCATGAAGCCGAAGAAGAAGTAGGCAAAGAGCACGATGCCGATCATGCGCACCACAAACGCCGCATCGAGGCGGGACTTAGCAAGAGAGCCGCCCATCACTCCACCTCCTCCGCGGAGGGCGCGTAGGCCATGATGTCGTTCGGGTTCAGGATGACCTTGACGCGCTGGCCCGGGTCGTAGATGTTCACGCCGTCGTTCTTCTCAATGACCTTGAGGCTCTGCGTGCCGACATGGATGTAATACTTGATGTAGAGTCCGTAGTATTCGCAGTTCTCCACCGTGCCGTCGAGCGCGATCTCGCCGCCGCGCGGGGCGACGTTGACGTGCAGGCGCTCGAGACGGATATAGTTGTGCTTGCTTGCGTCCACCTCCGCACCGGCAGCGCGGAGGGCGGACACGGTATCGTCATTCAGTCGGTTGATGTCACCGATGAAATTGCAGACAAATTCGGTTTGCGAGTGGTTGTAGACCTCATTGGGCGTGCCGATCTGCTCGATGAAGCCCTTGTTGAACACCGCGATGCGGTCGGAGAGCGTCAGCGCCTCCTCCTGATCGTGGGTGACGTAGATGGTGGTGATGCCGAAGTCCTTCTGCATCTTCTTCAGCTCGTTGCGCAGCTGCACGCGCAGCTTGGCGTCGAGGTTGCTCAGCGGCTCGTCCATGCAGATGATGGCGGGGCCGGTGACGAGGGCGCGGGCGATGGCCACGCGCTGCTGCTGACCGCCGGAGAGCTGTGAGACCGCCTTTTTGAGCTGCTCGTCGGAAAGGTCGACCTTGCGCGCGATCTCGCGTACCTTGCGGTCGATCTCGTCCTTCTTTGCCTTCTTGACCTTGAGGCCGAAGGCGATGTTGTCGTATACGGTCATCGTCGGGAAGAGCGCGTAGCTCTGGAACACGATGCCGATGTTGCGGTCCTCGATGGGGACGCGCGTGATGTCGCGGCCCTTGACCACGACGGAGCCCTCCGCCGGCTCGATGAAGCCCGTGATGGTGCGGAGCGTGGTGGTCTTGCCGCAGCCGGAGGGGCCGAGGAAGGTAAAGAATTCGCCCTCCTTCACATGGACGTTGATGCTGTGCAGGGCGGTGAAGTTGCCGAACTTCACAACGATGTCATTGAGCCGGATCATAATGGATTCTCCTCTTTTTGTATTCGGAATAAAGAGATCAGGCGAGCCGGAGAGATCCCGGCTCGCCTGAAAACACACAACAGTCGGTATCCCGCTGAGCCTCTCCGCGGGACGCGGTGCGCGGGGCTTGCCTTACGCGGCCTTCTGGGTCAGGGTCGCCCAGTCGAGGTTGGCCCAGTCGGGCTCCGCCACGGCGGCGGAGGCGTCGGCCCAGTAGAAGCCGAGGTTGGTCATGATGTTGGTCCACTCGCTGGAGTGCTCGGCAACGTACTCGGCATAAGTCATGTCGGTGCCGTCGACCTTGGTCAGAGCGAAATTCTTGAGGGTGTAGATGGCGGGGATGCCGTCGGGATAGAGGATGTCAGCCGCGGCGGTGTTGCAGGGATAGGAGTCGAACTCCTCGCCCCAGGCCGCCTGCGTCTCGGCAGAGCCGAACCACTCGGCGAACGCCTTGACAGCCTCGGTCTCTTCCACGGTGCGGCCGGCCTTATCGAGGATGCCGATGTACTCGGCGATGTAATAGGTGCCGTCGTCGATCTCAACGAGGTCCCAGTTCTCGGGAGTCATAGCGCCCTTGAGGGGATGCTCGGAGCTCTCGGCTGCGGCGTCGATCTTGCCGTAGAGAGAGGAGGAGTAGAAGGTGGAAACAGCGACATCGCCCTTGTTCAGAGGATCGAAGCCGTACTTATAGGTGTCGTCGGAGGAGTACTTGCCCTCGGCGCAGTACTTCCACAGCGTCTCCCAGCCCTCGGTGGAGATGCCGCCGGCGGGGGAGGAGGGATCGACGAAGGCGTAGAGCATCGCGGAGTTGATGTTGGCGTTGGTGGTGCCGCCGACCTTGTTCTGACGGTACCAGGTGTAGCCGCAGTTCACAATGTCGGCCCAGTGCTGGAAGTGGAGCTTCTCGCCGTTGGTGCCGAGCTCGTCGTTGCGGTAGAGCATCAGAACGTTCTGGATGACGAGGCCGTAGGCCGCGCCGGGATAGGCGTACTCGCCGACCTCGCCTGCCCAGGTGGGAGTCCAGTCAACGAGCTTGAGGTTCTCGTAAACGCCGTCGACGACCTGGCTCCAGCGGGTCTCGTTGAGGCCGAAGAGGATGTCGCCGTCCTTGTTCTCATTGGCGGCCTGGATGGCGGCGGTATCACCGGAGATGACGGAGTTATCGTCAATGCTGATGGTGAAGCCGGCGTCCTTGGCTTCCTGAATGAGCCAGGTGGTGCGCTCGGTGGAGTTGGAGTTGGAATAGATGCGGATGGTGTAGCCGGAGTAGTCCTTGACCTCTTCCTGATCGTCGGGCGTCTCGGGCGTGTCCGGAGTCTCCTTCTGGCCGCAGGCGACAAGGCTGAGGACCATGACGGAGGCAAGCAGGAGCGCTAAGAGTTTTCTTTTCATCGTTGTTCTCCTTCGTTTGTAGTTGCGGCATAAAATACCACATACAACATTATACCTTCCGCGGCGCCGGCGCGGAACGGGACAAGTCTGCGATTATGCGGGCATTTCTGCGAAATACTGTGAAAGTCCGCTGAGCTTGTCCGGTATGTTCCGTACTTTTTTGTGCAGCTTGCGCGTTCTACCGGCAGCGGTCCTGATACTCCGAGGGGGAGAGACCGGTGAGCTTTTTGAAGGTCGAGCCGAAGTAGGCGACATCGCGGTAACCGACCATGCCAGCGACCTCGTAGACCTTGTAGCGGCAGTCGGCGAGGAGCCTGCGCGCCATGTGGATGCGGTAGAGCGTGAGGTAGCCGAGCGCGGTGTAGCTCGTCTCCTTTTTGAACACATGGCTCAGATGGCCCTCGCTGATGCCGATGGAACGGGCGATGGTGGTGATGTTGATGTCCGCGTCGGCGTAGTGCGCGGCGATGTATTCGAGCGTCTGGAGCACATATTTGCTCTTGTCGCCCTTGGGCAGCGCCAGAAGATCGTCCTGCGCGCTGCGGCTGGAGAAAGCCTCGGCCTTCTCGCGCACGCGCTCGATGGCGGCGACGAGCTCCTGGTCGCGGAAGGGCTTCAGAAGATAGTCCGCCGCGCCGAAGCGGAGCGCCGAGCGGGCATAGTCGAAGTCGTTGTAGGCGGTGAGCACGATGACGTGAGCGGTGCTGCCGCGCTCGCGCAGGACGCGCATCATCTCGATGCCGTCCATGTGCGGCATCCGCACGTCGGTGATGATGAGGTTGGGGCTGTAGCGCTCGGCGGCGGCCAGACCCTCCTCGCCGTTGGCGGCTTCGCCGACCACGGCACAGCCGAGCGAGGCCCAGTCGATGCCGAGCACGATGCCGCGGCGCACCACGGCCTCGTCGTCAACGATCAGTACCTTGAGCATGGTCCTCTCCTTTCTGCATCGGAAGCCGCAGCTGCACGCAGCTGCCGCCGCCCTCGTTCGGATACGCGCTCAGACCGCAGCTCTCACCGTAGCTCAGGCGCACGATGCGGTCCACGTTGTTCAGGCCCAGATGGCCGCCGGGAATAAGCTCATGGCTGTTGAGCCGTTCGAGCACCTCCAGCGGGATGCCGCTGCCGTTGTCGGACACCTTGAGCAGCAGATAGCCCTCCGCGTCCTCCTCCGCCCAGAGCTTGATGAAGCCCTCGTCGCTGTCGGCCACGCCGTGGATGATGGCGTTTTCCACCAGCGGCTGTAAAATGAGCTTGGGCACCACGCAGTGCTGGAAGCGCTCGTCCACATCAAGCTCACAGACGAAGCGGTCGCCGAAGCGGACCTCCTGAATGGCGAGGTAGCGCCCGATCAGCTCAAGCTCCTCCTCAAGCGTGATGTACTCGCTGCCGGAGATGCCCGCGCGCAGCAGCGCGGCGAGGTCGGCGGCCAGCTCCGCCACCTGCGGCACGCCGCCGGTCACGCCCAGCCACTTCATGCAGTCGAGCGTGTTGTAGAGAAAGTGCGGGTTGAGCTGGGACTGGAGCATCCGCAGGCGCGTTTCGTTCAGCTCGCGCTCGCGCTGCACGCTGCGCTCAAGGTTCTGGCGGTACTCCGCCGTCATGCGGTCGAAGCTCGCCGCGAGGCGGCCCATTTCATCCTGCCGTGTGCTTTCGATGCGCACATCGTAATCACCGCCCTCGACGCGGCGCATCGCGCCGTCGAGCTCGTTGACCGGCTCAAAGAGACGGCGGCTGAGCCACCAGGCGCACACGAGACAGAGCACCAGACACAGCGCGCCCATCAGCGCGGCGACGAGATAGATCGACCGGACGACCTGCGCGGTATAGGTCTGCGGCTGCTGCAGAATGAGCGAAAAGCCGCTTTCCGCGCAGGCGCCGACGTAGTAGCTGCGCTCGCCGTCCCCGTCGGAGAGAGATTTGCCGGAGAGCAGCTGCGCGCGCAGCAGGGCAAGGGTATCGTCGGCGCGCAGGGGTTGGGAGGCGTAGAGCAGCCGCCACGTCGCATCGACGAGCAGCAGATCGTCCGCGCCGCGCAGCAGGGGCGCGAAGAAGGCGTCGAAGTTGGCGTCGTCCATGCGGAACACGGCATAGCCGAGCACCGCACCGCCGCGCGCGGTCACGGGACAGGCTCCGGCAAGCCCGCTGTTTCCGGCGCGCAGCACAACGCCGTCCGCCGCGCGGGCCGCGCTGAGTATGCCCCAGCCGGTGCTTTGCGCGGCGGGCCATACGTTCGCCGTGGTATAGAGGCAGTCGCCGTCCTCGCCATAGACCTCAAAGTCGGCGTATTCGCGCAGCGCGACCGTGCTGCGGTTCAAAAGCTGATAGAGCGTGCGCGAGTCGCTGCCGCCGCGGCGCAGGGCGCTGCGCGTTACGGTGCTGCCGGCCAGGGCGCGCGTGACGTCGCCGCAGTCGGTAAGCAGCGCGTCGAGCTGCGTGGTGAGCAGCGTCATCTCCTCCTGCGCGTCGGTACGCAGGGTGTGCTCGCTGCGGAAGATCATCATCTGCGTCATCAGCACGTCGCACAGCAGCAGCGGCACGAGCGCGACGAGCAGGACGGTGAGAAAAATGCGGTTTCGGAAGGACCGCTCAAGCCATGCTCTCATGCTTCCACCTCCCCGCACAGCGCCTGCCAGGCGTCGAAAAGCTCCTGCCGCCGCTCATCCGCGCGGCGCAGGTCGTAGGGGAGGACGGTCAGCTCGGGCAGCGCGTCGGAGGCGGTATCCGTGCGCACGCTGCGGCGGCTGAGCTCCGTGCCCAGCAGCTGCTGAACATCGGGCGAGAGCAGAAAGTCGATGAATTTCCGCGCGTTTTCCTCGTGCGCGCAGCCGCGGACGATGGCCGCGCCGTCCGGCAGGACGCTCGTGCCCTCGGCGGGGTAGACAATGGCGACGTCGAGCCCATCGGCGATGGCCTTACGGGCGTTTTCCTCCAGCGTCACGCCGACGTAGCAGCTGCCGTCTGCCACGGCGGGGACCACGCCGCCGCTGTCGGCGATGATGCGTCCGTCAAGATTGCGGAAGAACGCGGCGAGGGTGTTGTCGGTGTTGCCGCCGACGGCCTGCAGAAGGGTGCCGAGCGCGGTGCAGCTCGAGCCGGAAACGGTCGGGTCGGCAAAGGCGATGCGCCCGCGCCAGCCCGCGTCGAGCAGGTCGGCCCAGCGCTCGGGCGGATTCTGCCGCACGAGCTTGGTGTTGTAGATCAGCACGACCGGCAGAGCGGAAAAGGGCGTCCATATACCGCCGCCGAGATCGTATTCCGGCGCAACGTCGCCGGCGTATTCGCTCACATAGGGCGCGAAGCACGCGCTGTACGCGCTCAGACTGTCCGCGCCGCCGCCGAACATCAGGTCGGCGCCGCTTTCCCCCGCGGCGATGCGCTCGAGGAGCGTCACGGTGCCGCCGGTCTCCAGCTCGACCCAGATGCCGGTGCGCTGCTCAAATTCCTTGAGGATGGGCTCGTAGATCGTTTCCTTGTGCGAGGTGAAAATGACCAGACGGTCCCCCTCAGCGGGCGCGAAGGAGGAGACGTCCTGCGTGTCCGCGCGGCCGCAGCCGGTGAGCAGAAGCAGGCAGACGAGCAGCAGACAGCAGCGGCGCATAACGGGCATCCCTCCTGATTCGACGGATTTCTTTACCATTTTAACAGGAAAAAGCGCACTTTGCAATCCATTCTTCTGGACGAAGCGGGCAAAGCGTGCTTTAATAATAAAGTAAAATTTTCTGCTGGAGGAAGACGATGACCGCTCTGAACACTTACCGCCGCTGGCTCGCACGCGTGGAGGATGACGCGCTGCGCGCGGAGCTTTCCGCGCTCGACGAGGTGCGCGACGCCGCGCAGATCGAGGACCGCTTTTACCGTGACCTTGCCTTCGGCACCGGCGGACTGCGCGGCGTGCTCGGCGCGGGCACGAACCGCATGAATGTTTACGTTGTCCGCCGCGCGACGCAGGGACTTGCCGCTTACCTCAAGGCGGCGGGACTGCCGCTGCGCTGCGCCATTGCCTACGACAGCCGCATCGGCTCGGCGCGCTTCGCGCGCGAGACCGCGCGTGTGCTTGCCGCCAACGGCGTGACCGCCTATCTCTATCCGCGCCTGGAGCCGACGCCCGCGCTGAGCTGGGCGGTGCGCTATTACGGCTGCGGGGCGGGTGTGTGCGTTACGGCGAGCCACAACCCCGCCGCCTACAACGGCTACAAGGTCTACGGTCCCGACGGCTGCCAGATCACGCTTGAGGCGGCGGATGCCGTATCGAAGCACATCGGGGCCGCGGATCATTTTGACGGCGTGCGTCTGTGCGGCTTTGCCGATGCGCTGGCGGACGGAACCATCCGCATGATCGGCGAGGACTGCCTGGAGGCCTTCCTCGACGCGGTGGAGCGCCGGAGCGTCTGGGATGGCGACAGATCCGCGCTGCGCGTGGTCTATACGCCGCTCAACGGCACGGGGCGCGAGTGCGTGACAAGGATCCTGCGCCGCATCGGCGTGACGGACGTGACGCTCGTGCCCGAGCAGGCGTGGCCCGACGGGAGCTTTCCGACCTGTCCCTACCCGAATCCCGAAGAGCGTGCGGCGCTGGAGCGCGGCCTCGCGCTCGCGCGCGAAACGCGCGCCGATCTGCTGCTTGGCACCGACCCCGACTGCGACCGCATGGGCGCGGCGGTGCCCGACGGCGAGGACTACCGCCTGCTCACGGGCAACGAGATGGGCGTGCTGCTGCTCGATTACCTCTGCCGCCGGCGGAGCGAAAACGGCACGATGCCCGCGCGTCCCGTGGCGGTGACGACCATCGTTTCCACCGACATGGCGGACGCGGTCGCCGCGCATTACGGCGTTGAGCTGCGCCGCACGCTCACGGGCTTCAAATTCATCGGCGAGCAGATCGGCGAGCTGGAAAGGGCGGGGGAGGCGGAGCGCTATCTCTTCGGCTTTGAGGAGAGCTATGGCTATCTCTCCGGCCCGCACGTCCGCGACAAGGACGCGGTGAACGCCGCGCTGCTCTGCTGCGAAATGGCTGCATGGTACCGCGCGCAGGGCATGACGCTCGCGCAGGCGATGGGCGCGCTGTACGAGAAATTCGGCTATTACCGCAATGAGCTGCAAAGCATCGTCCTGCCCGGCGAGGACAGCATGGAGCGCATGAGCGCCATTCTGACGGCCCTGCGCGCGGCTCCGCCGCACACGCTCGCGGGCGAGCGCGTCACGAGGGTGCGCGACTACCTCGGCGGTCTGGACGGCCTGCCGGCAAGCGACGTGCTGGAGCTGCGCACGGCGCACGTTAAGGTCATCGTCCGCCCGAGCGGTACGGAACCAAAGCTCAAGCTCTACTACTCCGCGCACGCGCGGACGATGGCGGAGGCCGCGGCCCTCTGCGCCGCCGCGCGGCGGGACATGAGCGCAAGGCTCGGGGAATAGGAAAGCGCTGCGCGGCCTGACCGCAGGATGAAAAAAAGAGTCCGCTGCCGAGGACAGCGGACTCCTTTTTTGCAGTCAGATAGGTTTTACAGAACGTGGACGGTGTCGGGCGCGAAGGTCAGATGGCACTGCTCGCCCACGCGGTAGATGCGCTTGTTGCGCGGATCGTTCTCGGCGAGCTTGACGAGCGTATTGCCCACGCGGACGTGATAGTTCTGGTACGAGCCCATGAAGCAGGAAAGCTCAACGGTGCAGGGCAGCCCGCCCTCGTCGGAGAGCGCCGCGGACTCGGGACGCAGCACGACGGTGTACTCCTCGCCGACGCGCATCCCCTCGCGCGGGACGACGGCCAGACGCTCGCCCTCGACGTCCAGCACAGCCAGACCGTTCTCCGTGCCGGTCATTTTGCCGCGCAGGAAGTTCGCCTCGCCGATGAAGTCGGCGACGAACTCGCTCACGGGGTGATAGTAGATCTCCTGCGGCGTGCCGATCTGAGCGACGACGCCCTTGTTCATGATGATGATCTGGTCCGAGAGCGCCATCGCCTCGCTCTGGTCGTGCGTGACGTAGATGGCGGTGATGCCGACCTCCTGCTGGATGCGGCGGATCTCGGTGCGCATGGAAACGCGCAGCTTGGCGTCGAGGTTCGAGAGCGGCTCGTCGAAGAGCAGCACGCTCGGCTCGATGACCAGCGCGCGGGCAAGCGCCACGCGCTGCTGCTGACCGCCGGAGAGCTGGTTGGTCATGCGGCCCTCCATGCCCGTCAGCTCGACGAGGTCGAGGATGTGCATGACGCGCTCGCGGATCTCGTCCTTCGGCACCTTGCGCAGCTTCAAGCCGTAGGCCACATTGTCGAACACGTTGTAGTGCGGCAGCAGGGCGTAGGACTGGAACACCATCGCGGTGTCGCGCTTGTTGGGCGTGAGGGCGTTGATCGGCTCGTCGCCGAGGTAGATCTCGCCCTCGTCGGGGCTTTCAAAGCCCGCGATCATGCGCAGCGTGGTGGTCTTGCCGCAGCCGGAGGGGCCGAGCAGCGTGACGAAGGAACCCGGCTCGATGGTCAGCGAGGTGTCCTTGACGGCATAGAAGTTCTTGCCGGTCTTGGGGTCCTGATAGATTTTGGAGATATGGTCGAGGCGAACGCCCTTCTTGATCTTATCCATGGCTTAGTCCTCCTTCATTTTTTTGCTGGTGCCGAAATGGTTCATAAAGAGATTCATCAGCAGCACCGCGCCGTAGGTGATGACGATGAGGATCGTCGCGAACGCGCAGGCGAGGCTGTAGGAGCCCTTTTCGGCAAACTCGTTGATCTGCACCGTGATGAGCAGGAACTGCGGCGTCACGAGCAGGATGATGGCGGAAATTGCGGTGATGGAGCGCACGAACGCGGTCACAAGGCCGGAGAGGAAGGAGTCCTTGATGAGCGGCAGCGTGACGGTCATAAAGACCTTGAAGCTGTCCGCGCCCATGTCGTAGGCGGATTCCTCGATGGACTTGTCGATCTGACGCAGGGCGGAGATGCCGCTGCGCGTGCCGGTCGGCAGCGAACGCACGACAAAGACGATGATGAGGATCAATCCCGTGCCGTAAAGCCCCTGCAGGAAGCCGGTGCGGAACACGCCCGCGGAGAAGCCGCGGATGTAGCCGACGCCGAGCACCGTGCCGGGCACGGCCATGGCGAGCATGGACACCGCCTCGATGAAGCCCTTGGACTTAAAGCTCCGCTTGACGACGAGGTAGGAGATGATCATGCTCAGCAGCGCCGTGATGGGGGCGGAGATGAGGCTCAGGCGGAAGGAATCCCAGAACGCCTGCAGACCGTGGTAGCGCGTGAAGATGAGCTTGAACCATTTGCCGGTGAGCGGGAAGAACTTGTAGCCCCAAGTGGGGAAGAACGCGCCGATGGGCACGCACAGGTACATGAGGATGACGAAGGTGGCGGCAAGACCGCAGAGAATGGTCAGCGGGATCTTGACACTCTTATCCTCGATGAGCATACGGCCGCGGGAGGCCTTGCCGGTCAGGGTCGCGGCGGTCTTGCGCTCGAGGTAATACTTCTGCACCGCAAACATCGCCAGCGTGATGCACAGCAGCACGACCGCCATCGCCGCCGCGCCCGGCTTATCGTAGGAGCCGGTGATCTGCAGATAAATGGTGGTGGCGAGGGTATCGTAGGAGCCGCCGATGAGCATGGGGTTGGCGAAGTCGGCGATGGACTCGATGAAGGTGACGAGGAAGGCGTTGCCGAGACCGGGGAGCATCAGCGGCAGCGTGACGCTGGTGAAGACCTTCCAGCGGCTCGCGCCCATGTCGCGCGCGGCCTCCTCGAGCGAGGGGTCGATGTTCTTCAAAAGACCCTTGAGCATCATGTAGCACACGGGGAAGAAGGTGAGCGTCTGCACGACGGCGATGCCCCAGAAGCCGTAGACGCTGTTGTCGTAGATGCCGAGCAGGAAGCGGGTGATGATGCCCGACTTGCCGAAGAGCATGATCATGGAAAGCGACAGCACGAACGGCGGGGAGACGACCGGCAGCATCGAGACGACCTTGAAAAGGCCGCCGACAAATTTACCGACGCGGACGTAGACTTCGACATAGGCAAAGAGCAGGCCGAGCAGCGCCGAGAGGATGCCGACGAGGAAGCCGACCTTGAGCGTGTTGGTGATGGCCTTGGTAAAGGTGGGCATGGCGAAGATGCGCTCGAAGATGCCGAAGCCGAAGCTGCCGTCGCCCACGAAGCTGTCCACCAGCAGGATCGCCAGCGGATAGAGAATGAACAGAGTCAGAAAGGTGATGAGCACGACGATGGTGGTGACCATGATGGGATCGGCCATCAGCTTTTTCCGGTCCAGCGCCGCGCTTTGAGAACGTACCATAGGGAACTCCTTTCTTGGTGGTTTGGAGGAAAACGCAGGCGGGGCAGCGGCTCATGCCGCCGCCCCGTCGGGATCGTTGGGTCGATGCGATAGACGATGTAGGGAGAATTACTTCACCTGGAAGCGGTTCTCGTCGCCGGTGTTCGCGCCGGAGGCGGCCAGAGCATTCATGACCTCCTCAACGTAGGTCTTGATGTTCTTGGTGGCGTCGTCGAAGTCATAGTCCATGACGTTCTCGGGGTCCAGACCGAACTCCGCGGCAACCTCGGGCTGGGTGGCGTTGTCAATGACCAGGAACTGATAGGAGCCGTTCTGAGCGGCGAGGTTCACGCAGTCGGGAGAGAGCGCGTACTCGATCCACAGCTTCGCGGCGTTGGGGTGCGCGGCGCCCTTGAAGATGGCGGTAGCGCCGATCTCACAGGAGGTGCCGGAGGACGGGATGATCAGCTCGATGTTATCGTAGCCGTTGTCGATGATCTGGGTGATGCCGTCATGCAGGAAGCCGATGCCGATGACGCACTCGCCGGTGCCGACGTTCTTGCTCGGACCGGAGCCGGACTTGGTGTAAACCTCGATGTTCTTATCGAGGTCGACGAGGTACTGGATGCCCTCATCGTGGCCGTACTTCTGGATCATGGTGTTGATGACCAGCTTGGCGGTGCCGGCGGTGTTGTAGTTGGACAGCCAGATCAGGCCCTTGTACTCGGGCTTGAGCAGGTCGGGCCAATCCTGAGGAGCCTCAAGACCCATGCGCTCGAGCTCGTCGGTGTTGACCATGAAGCCAAGGATGCCGGTGTAGATGCCGTACCAGTAGCCGTCAGCGTTCTTGTACTGGGGCTTGGCGATGTGAGAGGCGTTCTCCGCCTGATAGGCCTCGAGCAGACCCTCGGCCGCGCAGACGTTGTAGGGATCGGTCGTGCCGCCGAACCAGACATCGGCAGACGGATTGCCGTTCTCTTCCTCGATCTTGGCCTGCACCTCACCGGTGGACAGACGCTGATACTCGACCTCGATGCCGTACATCTTCTCGAAGTTCTCACAGGCGGCGGCGAGGTACTCCTCCTCGCAGGAGCCGTAGACCACGAGCTTGCCCTCGGCCTTGGCGGCGTCGACGAGGCTGGTCTCTTCGGCGCCCTGCTGATCGTCAGCGGGGGCCTGGGTGTCGTCCTGCTTGCTGCCGCAGGCGACCAGGCTGAGCGCCATCACCAGGCAGAGGAGCAGAGCAATGAGCTTTTTCATGCAAATTTTCCTCCAATTCAAAATTTATCCGGGGGCCATCGGGAACGTTCCCGATCCCATCAGATTGCAAAAATATTACAACTTATACGGAACGATGGCAAGAAAATTTGCCGAACTTAGCAGTTTTACACGCAATTTATCAGATTTGTCCGGTGCCCTTGTCAGAATCGTCCCACATTGTCAAAAATGTGACAAAATCGCCGGGGGAAGGAGGAGCTGCGGGCGGGGGCGCTAAGACTCCGTGCCGGGGGCGTTCTGATAAAAAATGTCCTCCCGCGTGCGCATGGGATAGCGGATGAGCGCGGCGGCGTCGAGGCCCTCGCGGCGCAGCTCCACCGCCGAAATGCGGCGGTTGGTGTAGGTCGTGTAGTAATAGATGCCGCGGTCGGCGTTCCAGCAGGAGGTGTAGATGGTCCGCTCGTACTCGCCGGGGCGGACCTCGCAGCAGCCGTTCTGCTGCTCGACCGCGCCGAGGATGTGGAAGAACTGCCCGACGCTGTCGGCTTCGCTCTCGCCGGAGACGGAATGGAGCCGCGTGAACGCCGCGCGCACAAAGCGCGAGGCGGAGGAGAGGTCGCCGGGCAGTCCCAGCGCGCCCATGCCGCGGCTGTAGAGCGTGAGCGGGAGCGCGTCGGAAAAGAGATTTTCCGGCTGCTTCGGCGAGAGGTGCATGAAGTTGTTGAGCGCGAACATCTGCTGCGGAAACGGAGGGTTGTTCGTCAGCACGCCCGCGGGATCGTCGTAGACCTTCAGACCATCCGCGACGGACTCGATCACGACCGCGCCGCTTTTGTCGGCAAGGAGCCAATGAAGCTGCGAGGCGGGAAGGCGTTCGCTGAACGGCGTGCCGGTGAGATTCAGCGTGCGCAGGGCCTCACGGGCCTCCGCGAGCGTTGCGCAGCGGCCCAGCAGCCGGGGAATGAACTCAAACTGCGCGATATTCTCCCGATCGGGGACGACCTCGGCGTATTGCGCGCTGCCGACAAAGTTGAGCCCCGCCATGCCGAGCCCCTTTTCGTTCACCGCGTCGTAGTAAAGCGGGAAGCCGTCGGCGACGTGCGCCGTGCCGATGATGGCGTAATGCGTGTCCATCACGCCGCCGTGGCGCAGGGCGATGGGGAAGCGGCGCGGAGTGATGACGATCTCCTCGCCGTAGGAAAACTCATAGTCGAGCGTGCGGCCCATGTAAAAGTCTCTGGTTTGGTACGTTGCTGCGGTACACATGGGAAACCTCCTGAAAGTATTTTTGATTAGTATGCCGCGCGGAGGAGAAAATCAACCGCCGCAGCGTGTCTTTCAAAACGGACAGAGGAAAGCTCGCGGAGCTCTCCTCTATTTCGCGTTATTCCGGCGGACGGCAGCTGGCGTGCCAGCCGCAGCCCTTCAGATGGTCGTCCACCAGCCCCGCCGACTGGAGCAGGGAGTAGACGATGGTGGTGCCGACGAAAGTAAAGCCGCGCTTTTTCAGGTCGCGGCTGATGCGGTCGGAGAGCGGGGTGGAGGCGGGCACGTCGGCATCCGTCTCGGGGCTGTTGACGATGGGCTTGCCGTCAACGTAGGCCCAGAGAAAGCGGTCGAAGCTGCCGAACTCCCGCTGCACCTCTAAAAAATGCCTGGCGTTTTCAATGACGGAGACGATCTTGCGGCGGTTGCGGACGATGCCGGCGTTCTGCATCAGCTCCGCGACCTTTGCTTCATCGAAGCGGGCGACCGCAGCAGGCTCGAAGTCCGCGAAGGCCGCGCGGAAAGCCTTGCGCTTTTTGAGAATGGTGATCCACGAAAGCCCCGCCTGCATCCCCTCGAGGGACAGCAGCTCAAAGAGCGCGCGATCGTCGTGCGTGGGGCGGCCCCACTCGTGGTCGTGGTAATCGAGGTAGATCGGCTCCGGTCCGGCCCAGCCGCAGCGTGTCGGCTGCGCCATCTTATTTCTTGACGGCGATGGCTTCGATCTCGACCAGCGCGCCCTTGGGCAGCGCGCCGACCTGCACCGCGCTGCGTGCGGGGCAATCGCCCTCAAAATATTTGGCGTACACGGCGTTCACCGCGGCGAACGCGCCCATGTCGGTGAGAAAAACGGTGGTCTTGACCACGTCGCCGAGCGTGCAGCCCGCGCCGGCGAGAACGGCCTTGAGGTTTCGGAGCGACTGCTCGGCCTGCTCCTCCACACCGCCGGGGACGAACGCGCCGGTGGCGGGATCGAGCGGGAGCTGGCCGGAGACGAATACGAAGCCGCCTGCTTCGATGGCCTGCGAATAGGGACCGATGGCGCCGGGCGCCGCAGTGGTGGCAATGACAGTTTTCATTGGAAACAGCCTCCTGTAATATAAGATGCTTCCATGATAGCACCCGCATGGCGTCCGCGTCAAGGTGAGACTTGCTTTTTGCGGCGGGGGCTTGCGTCCCGCCGCGCTTTGTGGTATGCTGTGCGCAGCACAAGGCTGCACAGCAAAGGAGAGATGACAATGATCATTCGTGCAGAGGATAGAAAGCAGATTTTGACGCCCAATGCCCGCGGCGGCGACGGCACGCTCGACAAGCGCGACTGCGTGCTGGAAAATATGCCGGAGAACGCGAAAATGTTTGCCGAGATCAAGCTCGAGCCGGGCTGCTCGCTGGGCACACACACCCACACCGGCGAGTACGAGGTGTTCTTCTTCCATGAGGGCGAGGTCACGCTCAACGACAACGGCACCGAGCGCAAAATGCACCCAGGCGACTTCGCCATCTGCTATGACGGCGAGAGCCACGGCATCGCCAACCGCACGGACAAGCCCGCGTCGCTGTTCGCGGCCATCATCAAGACCAAGTAAGGAGACCACATGACGAGCTATACCTATTATCCCAAGGGCACCTGCTCGAAGCAGATGGAAGTTGATCTGGAGGATGGCGTCATCAAGGATGTGCGCGTGCTCGGCGGCTGCAACGGCAACCTGCAGGGCATTTCGAGCCTTGTGCGCGGCATGAAGGCTACGGACGCCATTGAGCGGATGCGCGGCATCCGCTGCGGCTTCAAGCCGACCTCCTGCCCCGACCAGCTCTCCATCGCGCTGGAAAAGGCGCTGGAGAAAGAAAAAGACGCAAAGTGAATCCCACAGGCTCGAAAGAGCTTGCGTGGATGGAAAAGGAAGAAACATAAAAGGAACGGCTTCGCAGCGCGAAGCCGTTCCTTTTATCCTCTGCGGAAGCCGTGCCGCTCACTCCGCAGCCTGGATGCGATGGTACATATCCTGCATCTTGCGGTCAATGTCGGCGATCTCGTCGGCGCAGGCGAACATCTGCTCGTTGATGCCGGCGGGGAGGGCGGCCTTGTCCTTTTTGTAGCGGATATCGTGCTCAAGGCTGGCCCAGAAATCCATCGCCACCGTGCGGAGCTGCACCTCCACGAGCACGGACTCCGTGCGGTCGGAGAGATAGATGGGCACGCGCAGGTCGAGGTGGAGCGAGCGATAGCCGTTGTAGTTCGGCGTTTCGATGTAGTCCTGCCGCTTGACGAGCTCCATGTCGCTCTGGCGCAGGAGCATCTCCTCCACGCGGTAAACGTCGTCGATGTAGCAGCACACCACGCGGATGCCGGCAATGTCGTTGATGTTTTTCTTGGCGGACTCCATCGAGATCTCCAGCCCCTTGCGCCGCAGCTTCTCGATGATGCTGCCGGTGGACTTCAGGCGGCTTTCGACGTGGTGGATGGGGTTGTGGTCGTAGCGGACGCTGAACTCCTCGTTCAGCACCTCCAGCCGCGTCTGGATCTCGCGCACGGCAGAGCTGTAGAGATGTTCAAATTGCAGAAAATCCTGATAGCTGCGATAGAGCTGTGCGGTCTCATTCCGCAGCACGACGTCCGTGCGGATGGGGACAAAGGTCTTGTCCATGGCGGCCTCCCTGAGCGGTTGATCTCTTTCTCTCAGTATACCACATCGGCGTGTGCGCGCAAGGTCAAATTTGCGGGAAAAAGAACTGGACAAACAGACGGGAAACGGATATACTATAAGCTGTGACTTTGTTGACGGAGGCGCGAAGGGGGCCGGGGAATGGACATTGATATGGATATCAAGGAGCTGGAGGCGTTCGTCTATGTGGTCGAAAACTGCAGCTTTTCCCGCGCGGCCGAGCTGCTGCACCTGACGCAGCCAACCATTTCCTCCCACATCTCCGCGCTCGAGCGTAAGCTCGGCATCAAGCTCGTCGTGCGCACGACGAAGGAGACCTACCCCTCCGACGCGGGCAAGCTCCTCTACCGCTACGCCAAGGAGATCCTGCAGGTGCGCGAGAACGCCGCCGCGGCGCTCAAGAGCTTTTCGCAGGAGATGCGCGGCACCATCACGCTCGCGGCCTCCACGGTGCCGAGCCAGTATTATCTGCCGCACCTTTTGCAGAATTTCCACGAGAAATATCCCGACATTGCCTTCAACATCCAGATGGAGGACAGCCCCAAGGTCATCGAGATGGTCGCGACGCGCGCCGTGGAGATCGGCTTCAGCGGCACGCGGGTGGAAAACCACAAGTGCATCTCGCAGGAGTTTGCCGGCGACTGCATGGCGGTCATCACCCCGAACACGGAAAAATTCCGCGCCTATGCCGGCAGGCATCTCCCGAAGGAGCTTTTGCTGAGCGAGACCTTCATCAGCCGCGAGAAATCCAGCGGCACCTATCAGGCCGGCAGGGAAATTTTAGAGCGCATGGGCGTTGACATCGCGCAGCTGCGCACGGCCATCGAGGTCCGCTCGAGCGAGAGCGTGAAGCAGATGGTGGGCGAGGGGCTTGGCATCGGATTGATCTCCCTCTCCTCCGCGCGCGATTATGTGCAGTTTGAAAAGGTGCTCGCCTTCCCCTTTGAGGAAGAGGAGCTCCGGCGCAGGCTCTACATCGTCAAGCACAAAAACAGCATTCTCTCGCCCATTGCGCAGGTCTTTTACGACTACGCGCGGAAATATTACGAAAAGCATCCGGAAAAAGCGCCCGAGTAAGGGTGCTTTTCCTTTTATAGCAGGCATAGAAAAATAGTGATTTACTTTTTGCGCGCGACAGGTTACAATAAAAAAGTTAAAGAGACCGTACAAACGGCACGGCGGAAAGGCGGGGAGAGATACGATGCAGACGGTGCGCTCACAGCTCTTTGAGGGCATCACGAACGAGGAGTGCGCGCGGATGTTCCAATGCTTCGGCGCGCGCGAGGCGGGCTATGAGGCCGGCGCGCTCATCAGCGAGTTCGACGGGGAACAGAACGCCGTGGGCGTGCTGCTCTCCGGCAGCGCGGACCTCGTCCGGCTGGATGCCGACGGCAACCGCACGATCCTCGAAACGCTTGAGGAGGGCGGTGTGTTCGGCGAGGTGCTGGCGTTCTCCGGCGCGGGCGGCGACTCGATTTTTTTGGAGTGTCGGCGGGACTGCCGCGTGCTCTATCTCGACTATGACCAGATCACCAAGCGCTGCGAAAACGCCTGCCTGCACCACAGCATTCTGGTGCAGAACCTGTTCCGCCTGCTCTCGACCAAGACACTGCGTCTGAGCGAGCGGGTGGAGGTGCTCTCGCGCCGCTCCATCCGCGAAAAGCTGCTGTGCTACTTTGACCAGCTCGCGCGGCGGGAAAAGTCGGAGACCGTCACGCTGCCGTTTTCCCTCAGCGCGCTGGCGGAGTACATCAGCGCCGACCGCAGCGCCATGATGCGCGAGCTGAAAAAGCTCAAGGAGGAGGGCGTCGTGCAGACGGAAAACCGTCGGGTCACCATCCTACCATAAAAAATGCAGGATAACTTGCATCGAAAATATTGAACTATCCGATTGACGCAAGGAATCCTTCATGATATAATCAATCCATCATTTCATATCCATAACGCTAATTTGGAGAAAAGAGGTTACGCTATGTATCGCATCGTCAGAAAAGAAGCGCTCAAGCCGACCGTCATCCTGTATGAGATCGAGGCGCCGATGGTGGCAAAGAAGGCCGAGCCCGGCCAGTTCATCATCCTGCGCGTCGATGAAAACGGCGAACGCATCCCCATCACGATCCATGACTACGACCGCGAGAAGGGCACCGTCACCATCATCGTGCAGACCGTCGGCGCGACCACCGAGAAGCTCAGCCACAAGCAGCAGGGCGAATTCATTCAGGACTTCGTCGGCCCGCTCGGCCGTCCGACCGAGACCGAGGGCAAGAAGAAGGTCTGCGTGGTCGGCGGCGGCGTCGGCTGCGCCATCGCCTATCCCGTGCTCAAGAAGTTCCACGACTGCGGCGCGGAGGTCCACGCGGTCGTCGGCTTCAAGAACAAGGACGTTGTGATTTTGGAGGATAAGTTTAAGTCCGCCTCCGACGTGATGAAGCTCGTCACCGACGACGGCTCCTACGGCGAGAAGGGCCTTGTTACCGATGCGCTCAAGCAGCTCATCGAGGAGGGCAACCAGTACGACGAGATCTTCGCCATCGGCCCCGCCATCATGATGAAGTTCGTCTCCAAGACGACCGAGCCTTACGGCATCCCCACCACCGTTTCCATGAGCCCCATCATGGTCGACGGCACCGGCATGTGCGGCGGCTGCCGCCTCACCGTCGGCGGCGAGACCAAGTTCGCCTGCGTGGACGGCCCCGACTTCGACGGCCACAAGGTCGATTGGGACGAGAGCCTCAAGCGCGGCAAGATGTACTTCGATTGGGAGCGTCATAAGCACGAAGAAGTCTGCAACCTGTTCAAGAAGGAGGTCCAGTAAGATGCCGAATATGAGTCTGAAAAAGAACGAGATGCCCTCTCAGGACCCCAACGTCCGCAACAAAAACTTCCTGGAGGTCGCCCTCGGCTACACCGAGGAGCAGGCGCTCGACGAAGCCGCCCGCTGCCTCAACTGCAAGAATCATCCCTGTGTCTCCGGCTGCCCCGTGCAGGTGAAGATCCCCGAGTTCATCAAGAAGATCACCGAGAAGGACTACGAGGGCGCCTATCAGGTCATCCACGAGACCTCCTCTCTGCCCGCCGTCTGCGGCCGTGTCTGCCCGCAGGAGACGCAGTGCGAGAGCAAGTGCGTCCGCGGCATCAAGGGTGAGCCGGTCGGCATCGGCCGTCTCGAACGCTTTGTCGCCGACTGGCACAACGCCAACGTGCAGGAGGCCCCCGCCAAGCCCGTTTCCAACGGCCACAAGGTCGCCGTCATCGGCTCGGGTCCCAGCGGCCTGACCTGCGCGGGCGACCTCGCCAAGAAGGGCTATGACGTCACCGTGTTCGAGGCGCTTCACCTCGCCGGCGGCGTGCTGGTCTACGGTATCCCCGAGTTCCGTCTTCCTAAGGCGATCGTCCAGAAGGAGGTCGACGGACTCAAGGCGCTCGGTGTCAAGGTCGAGACGAATATGGTCATCGGCCGCGTCGTGTCCATCGACGAGCTGATGAGCCAGTACGGCTTCGAGGCCGTGTTCATCGGCTCCGGCGCGGGCCTGCCGATGTTCATGCACATTCCCGGCGAGAACCTCTGCGGCGTATACTCCGCCAACGAGTTCCTGACCCGCATCAACCTGATGAAGGCCTATAAGGACGGCTCCGACACGCCCATCATGCCGCTTGCCGGCAAGAAGGTCGCCGTCGTCGGCGGCGGCAACGTCGCCATGGACGCCGCCCGCTGCTCCAAGCGTCTCGGCGCGGACGTCTACATTGTTTACCGCCGCGGCATGGAGGAGCTGCCCGCCCGTCACGAGGAGGTCGAGCACGCCGAGGAGGAGGGCATCATCTTCAAGACCCTCACCAATCCCGTCAAGATCAACGGCAACGAGAACGGCTACGTTGCCTCCATGACCTGCGTGGAGATGGAGCTGGGCGAGCCGGACGCCTCCGGCCGCCGCCGCCCGATCGAGAAGGTCGGCAGCGACTTCGACCTGCCGGTGGACTGCGTCATCATGTCCCTCGGCACCACGCCGAACCCGCTCATTAAGAATACCACGCCCGGCCTTGAGGTCAACCGCAAGGGCGGCATCGTGGTGAACGAAGCGGGCCTTACGTCCCACGCGAGTGTCTATGCCGGCGGCGACGCCGTGACCGGCGCGGCCACCGTTATCCTCGCCATGGGCGCGGGCAAGCTCGGCGCCAAGAGCATCGACGAGCAGCTGAGCAAGAAATAAAGCCTACATAGCGAAACGAAAAGAGAGAGCCGACAAGGCTCTCTCTTTTGCTGCTGGGAAAGGGAAAAGGCTTCCGACTCGTACAGCCGGAAGCCTTTTGCAGCGGTTACGCGTCCTTTTACTTCAGGCTCTCCGCTACGGCGACAGCCACCGCGACGGTCGCGCCGACCATCGGGTTGTTGCCCATGCCGAGGAAGCCCATCATCTCCACGTGCGCAGGCACGGAGGAGGAGCCGGCGAACTGAGCGTCGGAATGCATACGGCCCATGGTGTCGGTCATGCCGTAGCTGGCGGGACCGGCGGCCATGTTGTCGGGGTGCAGGGTGCGGCCCGTGCCGCCGCCGGAGGCGACGGAGAAATACTTCTTGCCCTGCTCGATGCACTCTTTCTTATAGGTGCCGGCGACGGGATGCTGGAAGCGGGTCGGGTTGGTGGAGTTGCCGGTGATGGAAACGTCCACGCCCTCGGTGTGCATGATGGCCACGCCTTCGCGCACGTCGTCCGCGCCGTAGCAGCGCACGTTTGCGCGCTCGCCCTCGCTGTAACGGATCTCACGCACGACGTTCAGCTTGCCGGTGAAGTAGTCGAACTGGGTCTGAACGTAGGTGAAGCCGTTGATGCGGCTGATGATCTGAGCAGCGTCCTTGCCGAGACCGTTGAGGATGACGCGCAGAGGCTCCTTGCGGGCCTTGTTGGCGTTCTTGACGATGCCGATGGCGCCCTCTGCGGCGGCGAAGGACTCGTGACCGGCGAGGAAGGCAAAGCACTTCGACTCGTCGGAGAGCAGCATCGCGCCGAGATTGCCGTGACCGAGACCGACCTTGCGGTCCTCGGCGACGGAGCCGTCGATGCAGAAGGACTGGAGACCGACGCCGATCATCTTGGCGGCCTCGGCGGCAGACTTTACGCCCGCCTTGAGCGCGATGGCCGCGCCCACGGTATACGCCCAGCAGGCGTTTTCAAAGCAGATGGGCTGGATGCCCTTGACGATCTCGTAGGGATCAAAGCCCTTGGACTGGCAGAGCTCGCGGCACTCCTCCACGGAGGAGATGCCATACTGCGCGAGGACGCCGTTGATCTTGTCGATTCTTCTCTCGTAATTTTCAAACAGAGCCATTGTTTCGTCCTCCCTTCCTTATTCCTGACGCGGGTCGATGTACTTCGCCGCGCTGTCCCACTGACCGTAATGGCCCTTGGCCTTTTCGAGCGCAGTGTTGGCGTCGTCGCCCTTCTTGATGAAGTCCATCATCTTGCCGAGGTTGACGAACTCATAGCCGATGATCTCGTCCTGCGCGTTGAGCGCCATTCTGGTGCAGTAGCCCTCGGCCATTTCGAGGTAGCGCGGGCCCTTGGCGACGGTGCCGAACATCGTGCCGATCTGGCTGCGCAGACCCTTGCCGAGGTCCTCGAGGGACGCGCCGACGGCGAGGCCGTCCTCGGAGAAGGCGGACTGGGTGCGGCCGTAGACGATCTGGAGGAACAGCTCGCGCATGGCGGTGTTGATGGCGTCGCACACGAGGTCAGTGTTGAGCGCCTCAAGAATGGTCTTGCCGATGAGGATCTCGGACGCCATCGCGGCGGAGTGGGTCATACCGGAGCAGCCGATGGTCTCGACCAGCGCCTCCTGAATGACGCCCTCCTTGACGTTGAGCGTCAGCTTGCACGCGCCCTGCTGGGGAGCGCACCAGCCGATGCCGTGGGTAAAGCCGGAAATGTCGGAGAGCTGCTTGGCCTGCACCCACTTGCCCTCTTCGGGGATGGGAGCGGGACCGTGATATGCGCCCTTGGCGACCGGGCACATATGCTGAACTTCGGTCGTGTAAATCATGGTGATCTTCCTTTCTTATAATAGGAGTCCGCTGCCGCAGCGCGGACTTGAGCTGAGCTATCCGCATTGTATCAAATGTTGCAGACATTTGCAAGCCGTATTTCGCGCGGCTTCGCACGAGGGACTTTGTGCCATGTGTCGAGCTTTCGTGGCTGGAATTGTACAATGTGACAACAGCCCTTTTCGCTGCGCTGCATAATTTATCAATCTTGCCGTCTTGACGAATGGATATTTACGCGCTACAATAACACCATCAAATATGACAGATACATGAGGAGTTCTAATACAATGTTCCGTTTTGCTGATACAAAAGTGAATAACGGTTCTTGTTCCGCCGCTGCCAACCGTGCAGAGGCCACCTTCTCCTGCGCTGCCGCCAACACCAACAATGGGATGAATAGCAAGGTGATGGACGCTGTTTTCGCAGCGTCCATTTTGATTTGCCTGCCCATTTTCGGTCTGCGCGTATTGGTCCTGTCCATTCTGGGCCTGATTCTTTCCCACGCGGCACTTGGCATGAAATCGCAAGCGTAAGTATTGAAGCAGTTCGATACAGCAAAGCGGTCACGCCAAGCAGGCGGGATCGCTTTTTTGTATAAATAATGAAAAAACAATTTTTATTGAAAAGGAGAAAACAAGATGAAAAAGAAGTTTGCAGCCATGTTTATGGCAGCCGCTATGGTCTTCACCATGGCAGCCTGCGGCCAGAAGGCCGATACCCCCAGCACTCCTGATGCGGACGGCTCCGGCGACCAGTCCGGCGCGGAGGTCCAGACCTTCGTACTCGGCTCCTGCGGCCCGCTGACCGGCAGCGCCGCCATCTACGGTCAGGCCGTCGTCAACGGCGCGGAGCTCGCCGTCGAGGAGATCAACGCCAGCGATTCCACCGTCAAGTTCACCTTCCTCAAGCAGGACGATGAGGCTGACGGCGAGAAGGCGCTCAACGCCTACAACACCATGATGGACGAGGGGATGCAGGTCCTCGTCGGCCCCACCACCACCGGCGCTTCCTTGACCGTTTCCGACCAGACGAACGCCGACCGCACCTTCATGCTGACCCCGTCCGCTTCCTCCCCCGATGTGACCAAGGATAAGGACAACGTCTTCCAGGTCTGCTTCACCGACCCCAACCAGGGCACCGGCGCGGCCGACTACATCGCCGAGAACATGACGGGCGCGAAGGTCGCTGTTATCTATCGTAACGACGACGCTTACTCCCAGGGCATCCGTGACACCTTCGTGAAGGAAGCCGAAGCCAAGGGCGCTTTCGAGATCGTCTCCGAGACCACTTTCACCGATGCCACCTCCACGGACTTCACCGTGCAGCTCACCGCCGCCAAGAACGCCGGCGCCGACCTCGTGTTCCTCCCCATCTACTATCAGCCCGCCTCCGTCATCCTCAGCCAGGCCAAGGCCATGAGCTATGAGCCCACCTTCTTCGGCGTGGACGGCATGGACGGCATCCTCACCATGCCCGGCTTCGATGCCTCTCTCGCCGAGGGCGTCATGCTCCTGACTCCGTTCTCCGTCAACTCCGAGGAAGCCGCGACCCAGAGCTTCGTCAAGACCTACACCGAGAAGTACGGCGTGGAGCCCAACCAGTTCGCTGCCGACGCCTATGACGGCGTGTACATCGTCAAGGCTGCTCTTGAGAAGGCCGGCTGCACCGCCGACATGAGCTCCACCGACATCTGCGAGGCGCTCATCCAGGTCATGCCCACCCTCAGCGTGGACGGCCTCACCGGTAAGGCCATGACGTGGAATGCCGAGGGCGAGGTTTCCAAGGCGCCTCTCGCCGCCGTTATCGAAAACGGCGAGTATGTCATGAAGTAATTCAGCTTCCTTTCGTTTCATACGTCTCTCTCTTTGGGTCCGGCTGCCGGGGGTGCAAGCCCCCGACGGCCAAAGCCCTATTCTATGGCGGAAACAAAGGCAGGGGGGGCAGACGCTTGCCCTTGTTTCTGCCACAGAAAAAAGATAAGATCGGGAAAAAGGGGTGTTTTTTCTATGGAATTTTTATCATACCTCATCAGCGGCATCAGCCTCGGCAGTGTGTACGCCATCATCGCGCTCGGCTACACGATGGTCTACGGCATCGCCAAAATGCTGAACTTCGCCCACGGCGACGTCATCATGGTCGGCGGCTACATCTCGTTTTGCGCGATGTTCTATCTGGGACTGCCCAACATCGTAGCTGTCCTGCTCGCGGTCGTCGTCTGTACGGTGCTCGGCATTGTGATCGAGCGTCTGGCCTACAAGCCGCTGCGCTCGGCGCCCAGCCTCGCGGTGCTTATCACCGCCATCGGCGTGAGCTACTTCCTGCAAAACTCCGCCCTGCTGATCTGGAAGGCCGCCGCGCGTGTTTATCCCCCCGTGGTCGAGGGAACGGCGAGTCTTTTCGGCGGTCAGCTCTCCATCTCCTACATTTCGCTCCTGACCATCGCGGTCTGTGTCGTCATCATGCTCGCGCTGACCACCTTCGTCAACAAGAGCAAGATGGGCAAGGCCATGCGTGCCTGCTCGGAGGATAAGGCGGCGGCGCAGCTCATGGGCATCAACGTCAACGCGACCATCTCCGCGACCTTCGCCATCGGCTCCGCGCTCGCGGCCATCGCCGGCGTGCTGCTCTGCTCGTTCAATACGTCGCTCATGCCGACCACCGGCTCCATGCCCGGCATCAAGGCGTTCACCGCCGCCGTGTTCGGCGGCATCGGCTCCATCCCCGGCGCGTTCCTCGGCGGACTGCTCCTCGGCATCATCGAGGCGCTGGCCAAGGCGTACATCTCCACGACGCTCGCCAACGCCATCGTGTTCGCAGTGCTGATCGTGGTGCTGCTCGTCAAGCCCGCGGGACTCCTCGGCAAGTATGTGCCGGAGAAAGTGTGAGGTGGCAACTATGGCAAAGCTGACAACGAAATTCAAGTCCTTGAAAAAGACCACCAAGGTTGACTTCGCGACCTACCTCGGCGTGATTGCCGTCTTCATCGTCGTGACCGTTTTGCAGAACGGCGGGATGCTCAACCGCAAGACGATCGGTCTGCTTGTACCCATCTGCTGCTATATGTCCATGGCGGTCTCGCTGAACCTGACCGTCGGCATCCTCGGTGAGCTGAGCCTCGGCCACGCGGGCTTTATGAGCGTGGGCGCGTTCAGCGGCGTCATCGTCTCGCAGAGCCTGCTCACGGCGGTCCCCAACGCGCCGGTGCGCCTTGCCATCGCCATGGTCGTCGGCGCGATCTTCGCCGCCATCGTGGGCCTGCTCGTCGGCACGCCGGTGCTGCGGCTCCAGGGCGACTACCTCGCCATCGTGACGCTCGCCTTCGGCGAGATCATCGCGGACCTCATCAACTGCCTGCTCGTCGGCTATGACGCCTCGGGCCTGCACATCCTCTTCAATGTTTCCGGCACCAAGACGATCGACGATCTCGGTCTCGACGCCACGGGCTACGCCATCATCAAGGGCGCGCAGGGCGCGACCGGCACCAAGACCATCGCGGGTCTCACCGCGGGTTTCATCCTTGTGATGGTGACGCTCATCATCGTGCTCAATCTCACGCGCTCCCGCGCGGGCCGCGCCATCATGGCCATCCGCGACAACCCCATCGCCGCGCAGTCCGTCGGATTGAACCTCACGAAGTATAAGCTCATGGCCTTCGTCACCTCTGCCGCCCTCGCCGGCGCGGCCGGCGCGCTCTACGGTCTGAATTACTCCTCGCTCCAGTCGGTCAAGTTCAACTTCAACACCTCCATCCTTGTGCTGGTGTTCGTGGTGCTCGGCGGGCTTGGCAACATCTGGGGCAGCCTCATCTCCGCCGCCGCGCTGACCATCCTGCCCGAGGCACTGCGCCAGTTCGCAGATTACCGTATGCTGGTCTACGCCATCGTGCTCATCTTCGTGATGCTCGCGACCAACAATCCCCGGTTCAAGGCATTTTTCGCAAAGCTGCTCCCGCGCCGGCACAGCGCCGAAGAAAAGGAGGTTTGACTATGACGCAGAAAACAAAGCTCGTTCCCGTTACCCGTGAGCCGGCGCTGCTGCCGGAGCGCGACGCGGACAAGTCTCCCGTTCTCGAGTGCATCGACCTCGGCATTACCTTCGGCGGCCTGAAGGCGGTCGACAGCTTCAACATCACCATCGGCCGCACGGAGATCGCGGGTCTCATCGGCCCCAACGGCGCGGGCAAGACGACCATCTTCAACCTGCTCACGAAGGTCTATCAGCCCACGCACGGCACCATCCTCTTAAACGGCAAGGATATTCAGGGGCTTAACACCGCGCAGATCAACCGCGCGGGCATCGCGCGTACCTTCCAGAACATCCGCCTGTTCCAGAACCTCTCGGTGGAGGAGAACATCATCACCGCCATGGACACCCAGATGCACTACAACATGGCCGAGGGCATCCTCCGCCTGCCGCGCTTCTGGCGCGAGGAGCGCGTGGTCCACGAGCGCGCGATGGAGCTGCTCTCCATCTTCCACATGGAGGAGTTCGCCGACGCCAAGGCCGGAAGCCTGCCCTACGGCGCGCAGCGCCGTTTGGAGATCCTCCGCGCGCTGGCGACGAATCCCTGCCTGCTGCTGCTCGACGAGCCGGCGGCGGGCATGAACCCCAGCGAGACGGCGGAGCTGATGGAGAACATCCGCTCCATCCGCGATACCTTCAAGATCGCGGTGCTGCTCATCGAGCACGATATGAACCTCGTCATGAACATCTGCGAGGGCATCGCCGTGCTGAACTTCGGGCGCATCATCGCCAAGGGCTCGCCCGACGATATCCAGAACAATCCCGAGGTCATCGAAGCATACCTCGGCAAGAAGAAGGAGGCGTAACGATGGCGCAGATCTTAAAAGTTGATGATATCCATGTGTACTACGGCAGCATCCACGCCGTCAAGGGCGTTTCCTTTGAGGTCAACGAGGGCGAGGTCGTCACGCTCATCGGCGCGAACGGCGCGGGCAAATCCACCATTCTGAACACGATCTCCGGCCTGCTGCACCCCAAGATGGGCAGCGTCCTCTTTGAGGACCATGACCTCAAGGGCGTTGCGCCGCATAAGATCGTTGAGCACGGTCTGGCGCAGGTTCCCGAGGGACGTCACATCTTCCAGCAGATGACCGTGGAGGAGAATTTGCAGATGGGCGCGTACACGCAGCCAAATTCCACCATCGAGCCGGGCATCGCGGACGTTTACGAGCGCTTCCCGCGTTTGAAGGAGCGCCGCCGTCAGATCGCCGGCACGCTCTCCGGCGGCGAGCAGCAGATGCTCGCGATGGGCCGCGCGCTCATGAGCAAGCCCAAGCTCCTCATGCTCGACGAGCCGTCCATGGGCCTCGCGCCCATTCTGGTCGAGCAGATCTTCGACATCATCCGCGAGCTGCACGCCGCGGGCACGACCATCCTGCTTGTGGAGCAGAACGCGCAGGCGGCGCTCTCCGTCGCCGACCGCGCCTATGTGCTCGAGACCGGCAAGATCTCGCTCACCGGCACCGGTGCGGAGCTGATGGCCAGCGACGCGGTGCGCAAGGCGTACCTCGGCGGCTGAGTCCTTCAAAACCGAATCTCTTGACGCGGCGACGCGGTCCTGCTATCATAGGCATAAGATAGGGGGGCCGCGTTATGCAGTTTTATGAATTTGGCGACGCGCTTCGTCCGCTGGGCGAAAAAGCGCCGGAAAAATGGGAAAATGTACTGGCTCTGCTCGAGCCGTCGGAGCTTTCCGCGGTCACGCTGCCCGATACGCTTACGCCGCCGCTCACGTCGGACAGCGTGTACGGCTCGCAGTTGTGCGCGCTCCTGACCGATCAGAACGGCATCACCGGCCATATCCGCATCCCGGCGCGGGGCAGTCAGGCCGCCCGCCGCTTCACGTTTTCGTGGTCGCAGGGAAATGTGCTCATCGTCGATCACGACCGTGTGGTCGCGAACTGTCTCGACGCCATCCGCGCCATGCGTCCGCATAATGCCGACGGGGCGGATAATTTTCTTGCCGATCTGCTGCTCACGCTGGTGCGGGACGATCTTGCGGCGCTCGAGCAGCTTGAGGAGCGCATCACGAATCTGGAGCAGGAGGTTCTGGCCGACAACACGGACCGCTTCATCCACCGCATGAGCGCCATCCGCAAGGAGGTCAGCCGCGCGGACCGCTTCTACGCTCAGCTCGCCGATTTCGGTGCGTCGTTGCTGGAGGAGGCGGACGACCTCTTTGACAAGCGCTCTACCCGACGCATGAATTATTTTCTGCGCCGCGTGGAGGCGCTGAAAAATGAGACGGAGCGCCTGCGCGAATACGCCATGCAGGTGAGCGGCGAGTACCAGTCGCAGGTGGACATCGCGCAGAACCGCGTCATGCAGCTTTTGACCATCGTGACGACGATCTTCCTGCCGCTCTCGCTCATCGTCGGCTGGTACGGCATGAACTTCGATATGCCGGAGCTGAGCTGGGAGTACGGCTATCCCGTGGTCATCGTGCTGGCGGTGGTCATCGTCGCCGTGCTGATCCGCTACTTCAAGCGCAAGAAATGGTTTTAAGTTTTAAGGAAATAAGAAGGAAGTCCGCCGCGGCGGACTTCCTTCTTTGCCATAAGAGGAGCTTACAGGCTCTTCTCGTAGCTCTCGATCATCTTCTTGACCATCTGGCCGCCGACGGAACCGGCCTCGCGGGAGGTCAGGTCGCCGTTGTAGCCCTGCTTGAGGTTGACGCCGACCTCGCTGGCGGCTTCCATCTTGAACTTGTTCATGGCCGCGCGGGCCTCGGGAACGTTGAGCTTGTTGGTATTCTTGCTGGACATAATGATTTTCTCCTTTTGTTTGAATGTTTGGTTGGGTTTGTTGCTTTTGGGTATCGCAAACATAGCTTTGCCGGATTTTTTGTCGGTATGCAAAGCGAAAGGAGGTAAGTTTTGTTAAAAAACGAGAAAAGGGTATTTCTCGGCGGCGCGAGTTATGCTATCATAAAAAAACAACGGACCGACGTCGGAGGGGAAACGAGAGGAGAAGCGGATATGGAAAAAATCAAAAAGAATCTTGGCTTTGGCTTTATGCGCCTGCCGATGCAGGGAGAGGAGGTCGACCTCGCGCAGACGCAGCAGATGGTGGACGCCTTTCTGGCAGCCGGCTTCAACTATTTTGACACCGCCCACGGTTATCTGGACGGGAGGAGCGAAACGGCGCTGAAGGCCTGCCTGACGAGCCGCTATCCGCGTGAGGACTATGTTCTGACCAACAAGCTGACGGCGAACTTCTTCAAAACGGAGGCGGACATCCGGCCCTTTTTTGAAAGCCAGCTCGCCGCCTGCGGCGTGGACGATTTCGACTTCTATCTGATGCACGCGCAGAGCATGAAAAATTTTGAGCATTTCAAGGCCTGTCGCGCCTATGAAACGGCGTTCGCGCTCAAGGCCGAGGGCAAGGTGCGCCACGTCGGCATCTCGTTCCACGACAGCGCGGAGATGCTCGACCGCATCCTGACCGAATACCCGCAGCTCGAGGCCGTGCAGCTGCAGTTCAACTATGTGGACTACGACGATCCCGCCGTGCAGAGCCGCAGGTGCTACGAGGTCTGCCGGAAGCACAGCAAGCCGGTCATCGTGATGGAGCCGGTCAAGGGCGGCAATCTCGCCGATCTGCCGGAGGACGCCGCAGCGGTGCTGGACGCCCTGCACGGCGGCAGCAGCGCGAGCTACGCCATCCGCTTCGCGGCGGGCTTCCCGGGCATTAGGATGGTGCTCTCCGGCATGAGCGACCTGCGGCAGGTGGAGGATAACATTGCCTTCATGCGCGACTTCAAACCGCTCGACGAGACGGAGCTTGCCGCGGTCAAAAGGGTGCAGGAGATCTTCCGCAGTAAGAGCCTCATCCCCTGCACGGCCTGCCGATACTGCACGGCCGGCTGCCCGCAGCACATCTCGATCCCCGACCTCTTCGCGGTGATGAACGCCAAGCAGATCCACCGCGACTGGAACGCAGACTACTATTATGACGAGACCTACACCAAGAGCGGCGGCAGGGCCTCCGACTGCATCCGCTGCGGCAAATGCGAAAAGGTCTGCCCGCAGCACCTACATATCCGCGACCTGCTGGCGGACGTCGCCGCGGAATTTGAAAAAAAGGGCTGAGCGCATCGCGCTCAGCCCAGCTTTTCGTATTTCAGAGCTTCCACAAGCTCGGCAAGGAACATCCCGTTGGCGGGCTTTCCGCCGTCTGCACACAGATGGCCGAAATACCGGCCCCAGGCGTCGTGGCTGCCGCGCTCCCAGGTGATCTCAATGGCATGACGAATGGCGCGCTCCACGCAGAAGGCGGTCGTGCCGTTCCGACGCGCGACACAAGGATAGATGACCTTGGTGACGGCGTGCAGCAGAGAGGGATCGTCCAGCGCAAGCAGCGCGGCGTCGTGAATATAGCCGTAGCCCTTGAGACCGGGCGACATCCCAAGCTCATGCAGGATGGAGGTCACAAGCAGGGAGGGCGGGTGCAGGGCGCTGCGCGTGCTCTGCACCGCTGCGCCGCGCATTCGGTCAAACAGCGCCTCAAAGGCAAAGGGCTTGGGCAGAAAATAATCGACCCGCAGCTCCGTCGCTTCCGCCAGCATGTGATCGGACACGAAGGCGGAGATGAGAAATATCTCGCTTGCGCAGCCCTCGCGCCGCAGCTGGCGCAGGACGCGGATGCCGTCCGTGCCCGGCAGCGCCGGGTCCAGAACGAGCAGCTCCGGCTCGTGCGCGTGTATCCTTTCCAAAACCTCATGCCCATTGCAGGCAAGCTCGACCGTGAATAAGCCTGTCTCTTCCATTGCGTCCCGCAGCATCGTGCAGAACTCCTCGTTGGCGTCTGCCAACAAAACCGATCTTCGCCGCTCCATGCAGTTTTGATTGCCTCCCCCGATGTGTTTTTGAACACAATTTTCTCTGTTGTCTAAAATAGCACAAAATCTTTCAGATTTCAACAAAAATATGGATGACCTGACGAAAAAGTGCTCGACAAATTTCGCGCCCCTCCGAGGAAAAGCGCGGCAAAGAAAACGGCGTCCCTGCCGCAGACAGGGACGCCGCTTCGGTCATTGATCATCGGCAGGTGAAGACTCCGCGCCGGTACGCAGCGCCTCCGCCTCGGCCTTGGCCTCGGCGAGCAGCTTGCGCTCGCCCTTGGTTTTGCACACGCTCTCGTCAAACTGCGCCCACAGGTCGGGACGGCGCAGCATCGTGCGGATGTAGCTCTGCTTGCGCCGCCACTTCTCCACGTTGCCGTGGTGACCGGAGAGCAGCACGTCCGGCACCCTGCGCCCATGCCACTCGTCGGGGCGGGAATACTGGGGATACTCCAAAAGACCGTTCCAGTGCGATTCCTCCGTGAAGCACTCCTCGTCCGGCAATACGCCCGGCACCATGCGGCACACGGTGTCTGCGAGCGCCATCGCGGGGATCTCACCGCCGGTGACGACGAAATCGCCCATGCTGATCTCCTCGTCCACGCACTCGTCGATGAAGCGCTGGTCGATGCCCTCGTAGTGTCCGCAAACGAGAATGAGGTGGTCATAGGTCTCCTTCAGCTCGCGCGCGACGCTCTGCGTGAAGGTGCGCCCGCAGGGAGAGAGATAGATGGTATGGCCTCTTGAGCCGGCCTCCTCGCAGACGTGCGCCCAGCAGCGGTAGAGGGGATTGGCCTGCATCACCGCGCCGCGTCCGCCGCCGTAGGGATAATCGTCCACCTGCATCTGCTTATTCGTGGTGAAGTTTCGGATCTGGTGGGTCCTGATGGTGATATAGCCCCGCTCCTGCGCGCGGCCGAGGATGCTTGCGTGCATCATCGCGTCCACCGCGTCGGGAAAGAGGGTGAGAATGTCAATCCGCATTGGTTTCCAGCCCCTCGATCATCTTGACATATATTTCGCGCTTTTCCGCGTCGATGTCCACAATGAAAATATCCTGCACGGCGGGGATCAGGTAGCACTTCTCCGGTCCGCGGACCTTGTAGAGCTTGTGCGCGGGGTAGGTGAGGACCTCCTCGACGGTGCCGACATAGCGGTGGATGAAGTCCTCATAGACCTGCATCCCGATGAGCTCGGCATCGAGAAATTCGCCCTTTTTGAGCTGCACCTCGCTGCGCTTGATGGAGAGGATCTTGGTTTTCAGCGTTTCTGCGGCGGTCATATCGTCCCAGCCGGGGAAGTGCATGAGCACCATGTCGCCCTGTATGCGGCGGTCGATGGGGCGGAACTGCGTGCCGTCCATATAGAGGGCCTTGAAGCCGGCGAGCTGCGCGGGCGTCACGTCCCACGGCTGCACCTTCACATCGCCCTTCACGCCGTGCGTGTTGACGATCTGACCGACCTCGATGAATTCGGGCGCCTCGGATCTGGCGGGCTTACCCTTGGAAAAGATACCCATGGCGGGGACCTCCTTGCGTTTGACATATTTTTTTCAGTATAACCGAAAAACGGCGCAAGGGCAAGTGCGGATTTTATCCCGCGCTTGACGCGGCGGCGGCATTTGTGCTATAACGGTAGCAAAGAAACCGCGAGAGGAAAGGAAGTCTTGCTATGCTCATTTCCACCAAGGGCCGCTACGCGCTGCGCGTCATGCTGGAGCTGGCGCAGGGCGAGCCGGGAGAGTGTATGCCGCTGCCGGTGATCGCGCAGCGGCAGGGCATTTCCGAAAAATATTTAGAGAGCATCATCGCCGTGCTCGCGCGCGCGGGACTGGTCGAGGGGCAGCGCGGCAAGGGCGGCGGCTACCGCCTCAGCCGGGAGCTGAAGGATTATTCGGTCGGCGAGATCGTCCGGCTGACGGAGGGCTCGCTCGCGCCCGTTTCCTGTCTGGAGGGGGAGAACACCTGCCCGCGCGCGGACAAGTGCCTCTCGTTGCCCGTCTGGGAGAAGCTCGACACGCTCATCAACGACTATCTCGACAGCGTTTCGCTCGCCGACCTGCTGGCTGAGGGCGGCGGGAACGGCTGCGGCATCTGAGCCGCGGCAAAGCCTGCCGGAGAGCAATACGGTAAATAAAAGGAGCGCCGCTCATTCGAGCGGCGCTCCTGCTCTGTTTGGCTGTGCGCTCAGCGGACGCTGCCGTCGGCCCTGAAGGTCGGCAGCGGCGCGAGGAACTTGATGTCGTCGCGGTTCTTGGCGTCGCCCTCGGCGAGGACGGCCATGCGGCCGGCGACCGTGCCGCCCGCCTTGGCGACCAGCGTCTCCATCGCGTGCAGGCTGCCGCCGGTGGAGATGACGTCGTCCACGATCAGAATTTTCTTACCCTTGATGAGGTCGGCGTCATCGCGGCCGAGGAAGAGCTGCTGCACGCCGAGCGTGGTGATGGAGCGATCCTCCACGGAGATGGGGTCGGGCATATAGACCTTGGGGCCCTTACGCGCGATGAAATACTTCTCCGCGCCGCTCTGACGTGCCATCTCGTGAATGAGGGGAATGGACTTGGCCTCGGCGGTGAGCAGATAGTCGTAGTCCAGCTCCTCCGCCAGCTTGAGGAGGTCGCGGGCGCAGGCGACGGTCAGCTCGGCGTCGCCGAACATGATGAAAGCGCCGATGTAGAAGTCCTCCGTCACCTTGCAGATGGGGAGATCGCGGACGAGGCCCGCAACGTGCATGGGATAGGTCATCATAGTGGTTCTTCCTTCCTGTTTCTTCCTGTAATAGCCGCCTCGGCGGCCGGTATTTTGAGGCGTCCCGCTCAGTCGATCTCAGGACCCTTGTATTTTTCCTTCTTCTCGCTCGGCTCGCGGACCTCGCTGTCCACGTCGATCACACCGCCGCCGGTCGGCTGCTCCGGCACGACAAGGGCCATGATGACATAGAGCAGGATGCTCGTGCCGTAAAAGAACGCCAGCAGCGCCCAAATCACGCGCACGATGGTGGGGTCGATGCCGAAATAATCCGCCACGCCGGCGCAGACGCCGCAGAGCTTTTTATCCGTTTTGGAACGGTAGAGCCGCTTTTTCACGAAAAAAGTCTCCTTTCTTCTTTCTTGCAGGGTAAAGTATAGCACGTCTTACTTCGGCTGTAAATCACTTTTTTCGACCCATCAGGCTGAACCAGCCGAAGGTCATCGGCCAGAGCGTGCCCGCCATGAGCACCACGGCGAAATAACGGATGCCGTCGCCGACGCTGTTCGCTCCAAAGGCCGCCGTCAGCGGCGCCTTGAGGGCCACGCGCACGGCCAGCGTCAGCGCAAGGCCGAGCACGACCTTGAGGATCTGCGCCCACCACACGGCCTGCGTTTCAAAGCGCGTGTAGTGCCGGTCGGCGAACACCGAGACGATCGCGCCGAGCACAAGACCGAGCATCGACCACGCCGTTTTGACCGCGTGGTCAAAATTGGCCGCGTCGCCGCTCGCACCCGCGCGGACGCGAAGCGCATAAAGCAGGAACAGCGCCGCCGGTACGAGCAGGATGAGCCAGATGCGCTCAAGCACCTCGCCGCGGTGGCCGATCTCCTCGAGCAGAGGATAGAACGCCAGCACCAGCAGCCAGCCGATCAGGAACGATACGCCGACGTCGAGCGGCGTGTGGACGCCGAGATACAGCCGCGAAAAGGGAATGAGCAGCGCCAGCGCCATGCACACCACGCGCACCCAAAGCTTTTTCGTGATGCAGAACATCCCGCCGTAGGCGGCGACGGCGTTCTGCGTGTGGCCCGAGGGGAAGGAGAAGCCGCTCGCGCCCGCGCGGGCGGACTCGACGATCTCGAACGAGGGGTCGAGCACCCAGGGCCGCGGGATGCAGAACGTGATCTTCAGCATCTGGTTGACCGCCGTGCCGGTGAAGCACAGGAGCATGAGAAAATAGCCCTTGTTTTTGTCCACGCACCAGAAGACCACCAGCATAAAGAGCATGAACAGCGTCTCGCCGCCGAGCTCCGTCACGCCCTGCATGAGCGTGTCGAGCAGCGGAGTGCGCAGCTCGGCGATGGCGCGCAGGCAGTTCAGATTCCATTCCATAAAGGGAGTCATTCTTTTCTTTCCACCTTCTTCTGAAAAAATGAGGTAAAGCATGGTGCATTATAAGCCATTTCGCGCGGGAATGCAAACATTTCGGACAAAGCTGTGAAGAAAAAGTGCGAAAGCACTTGAAACTTTGCGCGTCGTGTGCTATAAATAACTGTCAGAGAAACGCAGAGAACGGGAAAATAGCGAGCTTGCTTCGCGCAGAGAGGACTGGTCGGCGGCTGGAAGCCGGTCTGTGGAGTGTCGCTTGGTTCGCCCGGGAGCGGCCGCGAGGAAAGGCGCGGACGGCTGACCGCCGTTAAAGGGTCGCGAGTGCGCGCAGACCGTCTGCGCGAATTTGGGTGGTACCACGGAAGAGCTCTTTCGTCCCATGCGGACGAGGGGGCGCTCTTTTTTTGCCTCCCGCCATCGTTCGGAACTTTCGACAGAGAAGGAGAAATGATATGAAACAGGAATTGGAAGCCATCCGTGCCAAAGCCCTTGAGGCCATCGGCGGCGCGGAGAAGGCGGAGGATCTTGAGGCGCTGCGCGTGCAGTACCTCGGCAAGAAGGGCGAGCTGACCGCTGTCCTCAAGCAGATGGGCTCTCTCAGCGCAGAGGAGCGCCCGGTCATCGGTCAGCTTGCCAACGAGGTGCGCGCCAAGCTCGAGGAGAGCGTGGAGACGCGCACGAAGGAGCTGGCCGCAAAAGCGCTGGAGATGAAGCTCAAGGCCGAGGCGGTGGACGTCACCATCCCCGGCAAGGCCGTGAAGATCGGCAAGAAGCACCCGATGTATCAGGTGCTCGATGAGATCAAGGATATCTTCGTCGGCATGGGCTTTGAAATTCTCGAGGACCGCGAGGTCGAGACCGCCGACTACAACTTCACCAAGCTCAACTGCCTCGAGGGACACCCCGCCCGCGAGTGGACGGACACGTTCTACTTCACCGAGGACAGCTCCATTCTGCTGCGCACGCAGACCTCTCCCATGCAGATCCACGCGATGGAGACGCGCTCTCTGCCCATCCGCATCCTTGCTCCGGGCCGCGTGTACCGCAAGGACGAGGTGGACGCCACCCATTCCCCCATGTTCCATCAGATCGAGGGCATGGTCATCGACAAGGGCGTGACGATGGCGGACCTCAAGGGTACGCTCAACGCCGTCATGGAGGAGCTGTACGGCAAGGGCACGGTCACGCGCTTCCGCCCGCACCACTTCCCCTTCACCGAGCCGAGCTGCGAGATGGACATCCAGTGCCACAAGTGCCACGGCGCGGGCTGCCCGACCTGCAAGGGCGAGGGCTGGATCGAGGTCCTCGGCGCGGGCATGGTTCACCCCAAGGTGCTCGAGGGCTGCGGCATCGACTCCAACGTGTATTCCGGCTGGGCGTTCGGCATGGGCCTGGAGCGTCTGGCGCTTGGCCACTTCAAGATCGGCGACCTGCGTCTGATCTTCGAAAACGACGTCCGGTTCCTGGAGCAGTTCTGAGAAAGGAGAGCGAAGAAAATGAATTTAAGCAGAAATTGGCTCAACGAATTTGTTGACCTCCACGACATCACCGACAAGCAGTTCAACGACGAAATGACGCTCTCCGGCTCCAAGGTCGAGACCATCGAGCGTCTGGACGAGAGCCTCAAAAACGTGGTCGCGGGCAAGATCCTCTCCATGGAAAAGCACCCCGACAGCGACCACATGTGGGTCTGCCAGCTCGACGTCGGCAGGGAGGAGCCGGTGCAGATCGTCACCGGCGCGTGGAACATCCACATCGGCGATCTGGTGCCCGCGGCGCAGCACAAGTCCGTGCTGCCCGGCGGCGTGAAGATCGAAAAGGGCAAGCTGCGCGGCGTGCCGTCCAACGGTATGCTCTGCTCGCTCAAGGAGCTGGGCCTGACCGCCGAGCACGACTTCCCCTACGCGGTCATCACGCCCGCGGCGCTTCTGAACGACTATCATCCCATCGACCCCGCCAAGCCCTCCATCCCCGCCGACATCAAGCCCGGTGACAAGGTGTTCGGACCGGTCGCAGCGGCGAAGGTGCTCGAGTGCGCGCCGCAGGGCGACGGCACGTTCCATACCTGTCTCGACCTCGGCGGCATGACCGCCTGTCCCGACACCGTCTGCTCCAACCTGCACGAGGGCGATCTGGTGGCCTACAACACCAAGTCCGACTCCATCTGCACCCTTGCCGACCTGCACGCCGAGCAGCGCGAGTTCCCGCACTGCATCGCCTACGGCATCTTCGTCCTGCGTGAGGATGATGTGAAGCCCGGCGACGACATCGCGAAGGCCATCGGCTATGACGACAGCGTGGTCGAGTTCGAGATCACGCCCAACCGTCCCGACTGCCTTTCCGTCATTGGCCTTGCCCGCGAGGCAAGCGCGACCTTCCACCGCCCTCTCAAGCTGCACACACCCGAGGTCAAGGGCTGCGGCGGCAGCATCGCGGAGCTGGTCGACATCGAGATCGAGGACGGCGAGCTTTGCCCGCGCTACACCGCGCGCATGGTGAAGAACGTCAAGATCGCGCCTTCTCCGAAGTGGATGCGCGAGCGGCTGCGCAACTCCGGCGTGCGCCCGATCAACAACATCGTTGATATCACGAACTACGTCATGCTCGAGTACGGCCAGCCGATGCACGCCTTCGACTTCTCCTGCGTGGACGGCGGCAGGATCGTCGTCCGCACCGCGCGTGAGGGCGAGGTCATTCAGACCCTCGACGGCAACGACCGCAAGCTCGCGCCGAATATGCTCTGCATCTGCGACGAGCACAAGCCTGTGTGCGTCGCGGGCGTGATGGGCGGCGCGAACAGTGAGATCGTCGGCGATACGGCGATGGTCCTCTTTGAGAGCGCCAACTTCAACGGCGTATCCGTCCGCCGCACGGCGGCGGCGCTCGGGATGCGTACCGACGCCTCCGCACGCTACGAAAAGGGTCTTGACCCGATGAACACCATGAAGGCCGTGCAGCGTGCCTGCGAGCTGGTCGAGCTGCTCGGCTGCGGCGAGGTCGTGGACGGCGTGATGGACGTCATCGCCAAGGACAACATCGCCTGCCGCGAAAAGATTGTTCTCCATACCTCTACCGCCGAAGGCATCATCGAAACCGCCGAAGACATGAAGTGCGACCTGATCGTCATGGGTTCCCGCGGCCGCAGCGACATCGAAGGCCTTTTCCTCGGCAGCGTCACCCACAAGGTGCTTACCCTCGCCACCGTCCCCGTGCTCGTCGTACGGTAAAAAGCTTCCGGTACGCTACCGGACGAACAGGCTGGGGAGGAGAGCCTTTCTCGAGAAGGGATCTCCCTCCCCAGCCAGACAGCCCCTTCCTCTCCCGAGCTCCCCGGCCGCTAAAGCCGCGCGGAAAAAGCTTCTCCGTCGGCGTCCTATGCAGGGCAGGAAGGCCTGCCGCATCTCCTCGCCCACAGCAGATTCGGAGTAGGGTCCGGGGCTGGAGATTCCAAGAGAGGCCCTTCTCCCCCACCCGCCTATGCTCTACATCTCTCTCCTGCTCGCGCTGCTGGCCGTTGCGTGCCTGATCTTCGTCCCGAACACGGTGATCCTTCTGAGCTTCGTGGCCATCATGCACGGGTTCGCCGTCTACAGCGCCTGCCATGCCCTGCTGCACAAGCGGGACTCGCGGGCGGCCCTCGGCTGGATCGCCATCATCCTGTTCATGCCCCCGGTCGGGCTGCCGCTGTACTGGCTGTTCGGGATCGCCCGGATCGACAGCCAAGCCGTCCGGCTTATGGAAAAAGCCGCCCAGAAAGTCATGGGCGGCCTTGTGGACCTGCACGGCAAATCACTGACGGAAAAACCGGAAGGGTTCATCGACAAGGACGAAGTCCCGCACGCATGGCACTACCTCGTCAACCCCGGCTCCAGCATCACCGGCCGCTGTATGCTCGAAGGCAACGACCTCACCGTGCTGCACAACGGCGAAGCCGCCTATCCGGTCATGCTCAAGGCCATCAGCGAGGCCAAGGAACGGGTCTTCCTGTCGAGTTTCATTTTCGGTTACGACGAAGTGGGCAAGAGCTTCGCCGCCGCCCTGCGCGCCGCTGCCGAACGCGGATGCGACGTGCGCCTGCTCATGGACGGCGTGGGCTCCTTCCACTTGTGGCCGAGCTGGCGCAAACGCCTCGGCCCGGACGTCAAGCTCGCCTACTTCCTGCCGCCGCGCCTCATCCCGCCCCAGTTTTCCATCAACCTGCGGACGCACCGCAAAGTCCTGATCTGCGACAGCGAAACAGGCTTCACCGGCGGCATGAACATTTCCCAGAACCACCTCGCCAACCTGAAGCGCCGCTCACGGGTGCAGGACGTGCACTTCCGCTGCCTCGGCCCCATCGCGCAACAGCTTGAAATCGCCTTCCTCATGGACTGGAGCTTCGCCACCGGGGACCACACGAACTTCACCGTGCATCCCGTGAAAAAACAAGGGAGTTCATTGTGCCGCATCCTCATGGACGGCCCCGGCACCCCCGAGGACACCATCCTCGATCTCGTCTGCGCCCAGATTTCGGCGGCGCGGCATTCCGTGCGGATCATGAGCCCGTACTTCCTGCCGCCGCACCGTCTGCACGGCGAGCTGGTGAGCGCGGTCCTGCGCGGCGTGGACGTGAGCGTCATCCTGCCCGGCGAGAACAACCACCGCCTTGTGGACTGGGCCATGCGCCACCAGATGCCCATGCTGGCGGACAGGGGCGTGAAGATTTACCGCCAGCCCCCGCCCTTCGCCCATACCAAACTCCTGCTCATCGACGGCGAATACACCCTGCTCGGCTCCGCCAACCTCGACCCCCGCAGCCTCAACCTCAACTTCGAGCTGGTCATGGAAGTGCTGGATCTCCGGCTGGCGGAACAGCTCAGCGCCTTTTATGACGAGGTACGAAGCCGTTCCGTTTCCGTCCCGACGACCTACCCGGCGCTTCCCTACCGCCTGCGGAACGCCGCGAGCTGGATCTTTTCGCCGTATCTGTAGTCCCTTCCAGCTCAAGATTCACCTCAAGCCGTCCGATATGCACGTCGGTCAGCCGCACGGTGACGGCCTGCCCCAGACGGAAGCGCCGCCCCGTACCCACGCCGATGAGTTCCTGACGGTCCGGATCGTACTCGAACCAGTCGTCGCGGAACGTCGTGAGCCGCACCATGCCCTCGACGGGCATCTCGTCGAACTCCACGAAAAAGCCGAACTCCGTCACCCCGGAAACGACGCCGGTGAACGTCTCGCCGGTGCGCTCCCGCAGCAGGAGGCACCCGAGACGGCGGGCGATTTCCCGTTCGGCCTCGGTCGCGGCGCGTTCACGGGCGTTGCACTGGTCCGCCGCCATAAGCAGCTTGTGCCCGGCGAGGATCGGCCCCGGCGTCGCGCCGAGCGTAAAGGACAGCGCCCGGTGCACCAGCAGGTCGGCATAGCGCCGAATGGGTGACGTGAAGTGGCAATAGCAGGGGGAAGCCAGCCCGAAATGCTCGCCCGCCTCCGGAGAGTACCGGGCCTGCATCATGGAGCGCAGCACGAGCCGCCCCACAAGGTACTCCTGCGGTGTGCCGTTGGCCTGTACCAGAATGTCCCGGAGACGCGACGGCGAAGGCGTTTCGCCCCGCTTGAGGGTCAGGAGATCGCTCTGGGCGAGGTCCGTGGACGCCAGCGTGCGGAACAGCGTGGACAGCCGATCCGGATCGGGCGCGGGATGGATGCGGTACGGGAACGTCGTGCCCTTCTCCGTGAGGAAGCGGGCCACGGCCTCGTTCGCCGCCAGCATGAATTCTTCGATCAGCCGGTGCGCGAACAGCCGGACGCGCCGCTTGATGCCCTCCACTTCGCCTGTGGAACGATTCACGATGAACTGCGCCTCGGGCAAATCGAAATCAAGGCTCCCCCGCGCCTGACGCCGTTCGAGCAGAAGATGCGCCAGCGCTTCGGCGTCCTTTAAATACGGATGTCGCCCCGCCAGTTCGCCGCCGTGGTCCAACGCCTCCTGCACGCCTTCATAGGTGAGCTGTCCCCGCGACCGGATCACGCCCGGGAAAAACGCCGACGTGCGCGGGATGCCCCGATCGTCGAACCCTACCCGCGCCGCCATGACCAGCCGATCCTCGTCGGGACGCAGGCTGCACAGGCCGTTGGACAGAACCTCAGGCAGCATGGGCTCCACGGAGGTCGGGAAATAATAGGAGTTGCCGCGATCTCGGGCTTCACGGTCCAGCCGCGAACCCGGCAGCACGAAATGGCTCACGTCCGCGATGGCGACCCACAGTTCCCATACCGCGCCGTCGGGCGCGCCGGGAAGCCGCCGGACATACACCGCGTCGTCAAAATCGCGGGCGTCCTCGCCGTCGATGGTCACGAACGGCACGCCGCGCAGATCCTGCCGTTTCGACGTGGATGCCTTTGAAACCCGGTCGATGGGCAGCGCGTCCTCCACGCTGCCGAGCGGTTTCAGCCCTCCCAAATCCGCCGCGCCTTCCGCCGCGCGCTTTTCCAGTTCGGCGGCCTCGGCCAGCACATTGGGCGGGAAGTCCAGCGGGATTTCGTGGTTCAGCTTGGTCAGGCGCTCCTGCACCATCGCGTCTTCCTCAAGCCCGAGCGATACGCGGGCCGTGCCCCGCCAGAGGCCGTCTTCAACCTTCTCTTCCGGCGTCACCAGCAGCAGTTCCCCGATTTTCGGCGCGGCCTTCAACGCGGAAACGTCCACATCAAGCAGGAAGTCGAGCCGGGGATCAGCCGGGCGGCACAGGACGCCGCGCTGCGTCTGGTTCCGGGTGACGTGGACGGCCAACTCCTTCTGGCGGCGTTCGAGCACGCGGATGATCCGGCCTTCCGGGTTCCGCATCTTTCCGCCCCGGTGCTGCGGGGCCGGTTGCAGGGCCACTTCCACGCGGTCGCCATGCCACGCGTCGCCAAGAAAGCCGGGATGGATAAAAATATCGGGCTGCAACCGGGATTGCACACGGTTGCGTTTGTCGCCGTCAACGGGCTTCGGGGCGTCCTCGGGCGAGTCCTGCACCGCGTCCGGGGTCACGAACCCCGCCCCGGAGCGCTGGATGGACAGCACGCCGGTCACGATCCGGGCTTGCGACGCCTCCACCCATTTGCCGCCGCGAAGCCGGATGACCCGGCCTTCGGCTTGCAAAGCGTCGAGCAGGTTCTCAAGCGGTTTCTTGTCCCGCCGGGACAAATCAAGGAAACGGATCAGATCGTCGAGGCGCACGGGATGACGGATTTTGCCCATCAGCCCCAGCACCTCCTCAGCGTCCAGCCCGCCGGGGACGCTCACGAACGTCTGTTCGTCGTCCGTGCGGCGAGCGTTCTTTTTACCGGGCCGGGCCGGGCCGGAAGCGCCCTTGCGGAAGGTATCGCCAAAGTACCCGCGCTGGCGGGGATGTTTTTTCATAGGAAAACCTTTTTGGATGTGGAAAGAAAGGGGAAGAGGAATCGGGGAGGGGAGGAAGCCCCCTTCTGGAGAAGGCGGTTTCCTCCCCTCCCCGCCCCCGACCCCCTCCATCTCCTAAGACTTTTAGAGGCGGGCGTCAGGCCGGGGCACGATGCGCGGCCGGACCGCCCGGGGGATTCTTTACAAGATGACGGATTCGGGACGGGAAAAGAGGCATGAAAGAGTATGGCCCAGATGAAACGGGCTGGCAATGCGTGAGAATGCGGCGAACCGGCTCAGGAGGAAGGCGGATCGGCCTCGGCGGTGCGGGCAAGCTGCTTCTCGCCCCATTTGTAGAGTTCGCGCAGGGCCGGGAGCAGTTCCCTGCCCCGCCCGGTCAATGAATACTCCACCCGTGGGGGGACTTCTCCGAAATCGTTCCTGCGCACGAGCCCGGCGGCTTCCAGTTCCCTCAGGCATTGGGTCAGCATGATGTTTGTGATGCCGACGACGCTCCGTTTCAGCTCATTGTAACGGACGGATTCCGCGTCGAACAGATGCCAGAGCACCGGCAGTTTCCATTTGCCGCCGATCAGGTTCAGCGCATGGATGATCGGACACGGCACGGTGTATACGTTCGCGCCGGGAAGTTCCGTACTGTATCCGGTACGCCTCTTTCCGCCCATGGCAACGACCTTCCTATAGATTTCCTGAAAAAACACCATATTATCAAACAGTGTAAGGCAGAAAAAACTGCGTACTTGTTTTTCGCAGCCGTTTCCCAATACTCTGAATGCATCAGGCCGGAGCCCCGGCCCCAAACGCAAGGAGAACGCCATGACGTATTATGCCATCAACGGAAGCCCGAGAAAAACCCACAACACCGCAACCATCCTGAACAAAGCCCTTGAAGGCGTGAAGGCGGCCGATCCACAGGCGCAAACGGAACTGATCCATCTCTACAGCCACGATTTTTCCGGATGCGTGAGCTGTTTCGAGTGCAAGCGCCTCGGCGGGAAAAGCTACGGCAAATGCGCCGTCCGGGACGGTTTGACGCCGATTCTGGAGCGCCTCGCCGATGCGGACGGCATCATCTTCGGCTCGCCCGTCTATTTCCACAGTATTACCGGCAAGATGCGTATGTTCTTCGAAAGGCTCCTCTTCCAGTATTTCGTCTACGACGCCGACTATTCCGCGCTGTCCCCGAAACGGATGCCCACGGCGTTCGTCTACACCATGAACGTGCCCTACCAAGTCATGCTCGAGAGCCACTATACGGAGAGCTTCCAGAGCATGGAGTCTTTCATTCAGAGGGTGTTCTCCAAGCCCGAACCCCTCTATGTGAACGACACGTACCAATTCAGCGACTACAGTAAATACAAGGCCGATCGTTTCTCGGAAACCGACAAGGCCCGCCATCGGGAACAGCAGTTCCCCATCGACTGCCAAAAAGCCTTTGAATTGGGCAAGGCTCTGGTAAAACGCAACGGCTAGAAAAGCCCCTTGCGCTTCGCCCACGCATCCAGCCAATGCGGGAAAGCGGCCTCGGTCCACAGCGCGGGCCCGAAGGCCGCTTCAACCCGCAACGCCCACGCATCCGCCAACCTCAGTTCCCGTAACTTTACGGCGTCTTTGCTGGTGCAGATCACGGACATGCCGAGCCCTTCCAGCTTTGCCGCGTCTTCCGGCGTGTAGGCATGGTGGTCGGGGTAAACAATATATTCGGCGGGCTCGCGGCCCATGAACCGGGCCACCGTTTCCCACACCTGCGCCGGATCGCCCACGCCCGTCGCCAGCGCATACTGCTTCCCGGCAAACGCGTCGGCATCCCGGCATTCGTCCGTTCCGATCTTGCGCAACGAACCCGGGCGCAACGAAAAGCTGAACAGCGGGCGGCGGAATCCGGCGAGGCGCCGTTCGCAGGCCGGGCGCAGGCTCTCCCACGCTTCCGGCGAGCACTTGATCATGAAAACATCGGCCCGCTCCAGCGCTTCCGGGCCTTCGCGCCATGCCCCGGCGGGGATCACGCGGCCCCAGCCGTCGCCCAGATCGTCGGGCCGCAGGAGGACGATATCGAGATCGCGCCGCACCTTCACATGCTGGAACCCGTCGTCCAGCACGAACAAATCCGGGCTCAGCCGTTCCTCTGCCCAGCGCCCCGAGCGTCTGCGGTCCGGGTCCACCATCACAGCAGCGGACGGGTGCTCAAGCGCCAGCATGAGCGGTTCGTCCCCCGCCTCCCCCGGCGTCCGTGACGGCGACACATGCAACGGCAATTCCGGAGGCTGTGCCTTATACCCCCGCGACAGCACCACCGCTCGCAGGCCCCGCGCCTCGCTCCAGCCGAGCAGCCAATCCACCACGGGGGTTTTGCCCGTCCCGCCCAATGCGATGTTCCCCACGGAAACGCACTGGCACGCGGGCCGGAACGCGGGCGAGCCTTCGTTTTCCCATTTTGCCCTGCGCGCGGCCAGTATTCGGCGGTACAGCAACGAAACCGGCGTCAGCAGAGGCCTCAGTCGTTTTTGCCAGCTCAACGGGTTCATGGCGTTCCTTTTGAGGGGGAGGGAGAGGAGAAGAAAGAGGAAGATTGGGGAAGGGGGAGAAAAGGTCTGTAGAAGGGGACCCCAACGTATATCCCCCTTACCCAAGACCCATCCCCTACTTCAAAGACTTTCAACATTATCGAATCCCTGATGAAGGATGGTTCTATGGCTGGAAGAGAGGGGCGTGCCGTTTTTGTTTAAAAAGGCAAGAATGTATTTATACTTTTGCGTTGCCGGGAGACGAAAGCCTCCGAACCGATACTGCGCGGTTCCCGTTGCCGTCATTGACCCTTACAAAAGTCTTGGGAGGGAGAGGGGAGGAGTTTGAGGAGATCAAGGAAGAAAACGAGAATCTGAACCTCAGCGACCTTAGCAAGCAGATGATAGAAAAGGCACTG
>ENA-UEYI01000011-UEYI01000011.1-human-gut-metagenome-genome-assembly--contig:-NODE-11-length-142696-cov-9.413886_pt1 | contig 142696 bp, 130 predicted proteins | sample MGYA00242900_ERZ507916 | MGnify/ENA primary metagenome ERZ507916 (study PRJEB26167, sample SAMN06115521) | human gut metagenome | host: Homo sapiens | place: China:Chongqing | collected 2015-09-02...
AACTTACCATTTTAAACAATATCTGCCGCACTTATGCAACTATAAATCCTACACATGGCATTTACTGTTTTTATAAGCTTCTGGAATATACAAGCCATGTTCCGTTGGATGTTCTCGAGAAAAAGCGTTCCTTCCCCGTAACCTTGGGAATGCTTATAAGATTTCTTTATACAGAAAATCGTCTTTCGGAAATCGTTGCGTTAGTCCCGCTTTTTTCCGATGCTATAAGTTCAATGTATTTTACAGGGAACATTTTTTCACACTACTGTCAGGCATTAGGATCACTTGGTCTCACAAATTCCGCAAAGGAATTTGCACACTATGCCTATTACAATGCCCTCCTTATGGAGGACATCTACAATGCATCCGGTCTGAAAAATGATCTGAAAAAAAAGTACAAGATTTCTTAACTATAAAATTTCAAGATGGTCTTCTGAAGACCAGTAGGGTACAATCTCCTTGCTGCTTACTCCAACCATGGTAAGCAGCAAGCATGCCATTACTATGGTAGCAATTACTTTTTTTAAATTATTTCCCTTCATTTCACATTCTCCTTCGTCCACTTACTATGTAAAAATCCACACAGTATATCAAATCCACCCGTTTCTCATACTATATAATGTGCAGAATCTTTCATTCTCTTTCACGCTTGTATTCTGCCTTTGAAATACATCTTACATATATAGTATCTCTTTTTTACAAAAAATAAAATAACAAAAGTGGAAACAATTTTGTTTCCACTTTTGTAAAATCACTTCAAATATTTCTCCCACAGATCGCTGTCCGTCCGGTACGCTCCCAGCTCCTCCAGCGTCCACGGCGTTGATACCCAGCCGTGCATAATCAGTCCCTCATCGTAATAATGGTAGGTAAGATCCACATAAATATCATTCTTGCAGAGGACATAGTTGCTGTAATATCTTCCCTCCAGAATCTCCCCGTCCATCGTCTGTCCCGCCATCCGGGCGGTAAATGCGGGTGCATCGTTGAAAGAATCCGACTTCTCGCAGATTTTTTCATAATAAGCCTCCGCAAACGTATCATCCGAACGCAGCACATCCTCAACCTCATATCGCTCTGCCGTGGCAAGATTGATGACTCTTGTGCGCAGGTCACAAAACTCTCCCCACATGCTTCCATTAAAATAGTGATCCTGAAATGCCACGCACAGAATCTCATCGCTCATATACGTGATCTCATAGTCCACATAGCATGCCAGATACGGGTAGTCTTCATCCAGATACAAATATTCTTCCTGCGGCTCCGGATACATGGTATCAAACTGCGCACAGGCGGCATTCCGCAGAATCTCATTTACTCCGGTCGCATCTCTTCCATCCGCATAGGTAATAACCGGATACGAAACATCGTACTCCTCAAATCCGTCTTTCCGCTGATTCGGGACCTCGATATGCTGTGCGGTAACCGTATAGGAAAGCTGATCTGCCACATAAATGTCATCCTGTGTGACAAAAAAGTCCTTTCCCAGAGAATCCGCCAGTTCTAATACCTCACGTTCCTCCCCGGTGTCTTCTACCTCCGTATCGTCCTCCGTATAGCTGCCATCTGCCCCGTCTCTGTACGCCTCCGCAGACGACTCATTCCACGTCAACGTATCCTGCACGGTACGGTTGACCGCGTGAAAAAGAATGAACGCCGGCACGGTCACAAGCAGCACGGCACAACCTATGATCGCCAGCACAACCCACAGCAGAGCACGGCTCTTTTTTTGAGGTGCTGTCTGCTGACCGTAACTCTCTCCGTACTCCTGTCCATATCCTGTGTTCTGATAGGACTGCTGACCGTAACTCTGTCCGTAGCCCATATTCTGATTCTGCTGCTGGCCGTAGCCCTGTCCATACCCCGTGTTCTGATATTGCTGCTGACCATAGTCCTGTCCGTAGCCTGTGTTCTGATTCCGGTACGCCTGCGGCTCCGGCGTAGGCTGCTGCCCTGTCACAGACGACTGCTCCGGCGTAGGCTGCTGCCCTGCCACAAACGGCTGCTGCCCCGGCGCGGTCTGCTGTCCTGTCACAGACGACTGCTGCCCCGGCGCGGTCTGCTGCCCTGCCGCAAACGACTGCTGCCCCGGCGCGGTCTGCTGCCCTGTCACAGACGACTGCTCCGGCGCACCCGCTGTCGCTGTATACTGCATCCACTTCCCTGGAATCTTTATCTCTTCTCTTGCAATACTGCGCCCGACAGTCGCAAACTCCTCCATCTCGCGCAGCACTTCCGCCTCCAGTCCCCGATGCTGGAAATTCAGCCCTGCGTAGAGAAGCGTGACCGCACCCGCCGCATCGATCGCACCTACGGCACACATCTGGTCATTGTCATCAAACGCTCCAAATAAAAAGAGCTTATTTTTACATGATTCCACCCATAGATGGTCTTCATCTGCATAGCGTTTGAAATCCTCTATCTCTTTCGGATTCGCCACATACGGCTGCTCCATCCTGCTGTATGTCTCCATCACCAGCGCTGCCGCCGGTCGGAGTTCATACGCATACAACTGTCTGATTTTCATTTTTACCGCCACTCCTCATTTTCTTCTTTCTCTTTTATACTATCATACCTGGCAGCTTCCCGCCACGACTTTTCTCACCTGTTTCTGACACACACCGGCGCACTCAAACGGTATGCAAAAAATCCCCTCTCCGCCGGCAATCCGGCAAAGAGGGGATCTGTCCTAACCTGACTTCTTAATTGCGTTCATGTAAGATGGATTACATAATCTTGCGGAACAGCTCTTTTAAATCCTCCACCGATGCATCCTTCGGGTTGCCCGGTGCGCAGGCATCCGCATGCGCGGACTCTGCAAGGAAATCAAGATCTGACTCTTTGATAGCTTCCAGTTTTGACGGAATTCCCACATCCTCGGAGAGCTTTCTGACTGCTGCAACAGCGGCTTTCCGGTACTCTTCCTGCGACATGGCATCCACACCTTCTACGCCCATCGCCCGTGCAATCTCACGGTACTTCTCGCCTGTGCAGTCTGCATTGTACTCCATCACAATCGGGAGCATCATCGCACATGCCACACCGTGCGGCGTATCATAAACCGCACCTAATGTATGTGCCATGGAGTGGGCAATTCCAAGACCGACATTGGAAAATCCCATACCTGCGATATACTGTCCGAGTGCCATACCCTCGCGCCCTTCCGGCGTGTTTGCCACCGCACCGCGCAGAGATTTTGAAATAATCTCGATGGCCTTTAAATGGAACATATCTGTCATCTCCCATGCCGCCTTCGTCGTGTAACCCTCGATGGCATGTGTCAGCGCATCCATTCCGGTCGATGCCGTCAGTCCCTTCGGCATGGAGGACATCATTTCCGGATCTACCACAGCAATGATCGGCATATCATGCGGATCTACGCATACAAACTTTCTCTTTCTCTCAACATCCGTGATAACATAGTTGATCGTAACCTCTGCAGCGGTACCTGCGGTTGTCGGCACAGCAATGATCGGCACACACGGCTTCCTGGTCGGCGCAACGCCCTCCAGGCTTCTGACGTCCTCAAATTCCGGATTTGCGATGATAATGCCGATCGCTTTTGCCGTATCCATAGAAGATCCGCCGCCGATTGCAATAATATAGTCCGCTCCGGATTTTTTGAACGCAGCCACACCGGTCTGCACGTTCTCAATCGTAGGATTTGCCTTGATGTTGGAATAAATCTCGTAGGAAAGCCCTGCCTGATCCAGCAGATCCGTTACCTTTGTGGATACCTGAAACTTAATCAGATCCGGGTCTGAGCAGACAAATGCCTTTTTGTAGTCGTGCGCTTTCGCCTCATTCACGATCTCCGCAATCGCTCCCGCCCCATGATAGGATGTCTGATTCAACATAATTCTGTTTGCCATTTTTTGTTCCCCTTTCCCATACATAATGATCTTTGATCGTATTTTAACAACACAATGTACAAAAGGGAAGTGACAGAATCCGGGAAGTGTAACTATTTATCACAATTTCTATTTTAAAATCCTCTATTATCAATACAATATTTCTAATTGTTCAAACAACTCGCTTATTTTCTCGGGCATCGCCTTCACCATAAGCTCTGCTAAGCGCTCCGGCGGCATCTTCGTCCCCTCCGTCACCCATTTCACTGTCATATACACGGAACTCTGGCAGTACATCTCGAGTAAAAATCCAATCTCCTCATCGGGCATTTTCCCTGTTTTCTGTCGGATCAGATCCTCGTAAAACGCCAGAATCAGCCTGAAATCATGATCTTTGAGATTATTCTGGTCCGCAGACTTAAAACCGGCGGAAAAAAAGACCCGCTCTTCCCGAATGTAGATAAATTTTTTCACGAGACTCTCATAAATATTTTTCCCGCTCCCCATATGCTCAAAAGACTTGTGAAGCAAAATATCAAAATACCAGTTGATCAGATCGTACTTGTCAATAAAATTGCGATAAAATGTCTGCCTTGTAACACCGCACAATTCCGTCAGCTGTGTCACGGTAATGTTATCGACCGGTGTCGTCTTCATGCATTCCTTCATCGCCTCCGCCAGACGGTATTTTGTGCGGGTTCCCTTTGTCGTCGTATCCACCTTCCGTCTCCTTCCGCTTCGCGTCCTGCGCTTCTTTGTCCGGTTAAATGCCTGCTCTTTTGCTACAGTTCCTGTCCATCGTCCGTTTCCGTATTTTCGTCCCCCACCGGATCAGGCATCTCATATCCGCCCGTGATTCCCTCCTGTGTGATATGATATACGGTAATTCCCGTCACTACCGCCACTGCGAAGGCGATGGTGACCGCAGTAAGCCAAAGCACCACCCGGGCGCTTATCTTCTTTTTCGGATAAGTGATCTCCGGCTTTGTGCGCCGCGGCTGCGCCACCGGCACACCACCGCCCTGCGCGGATGTACTGCCGCTTCCCCCGATATTTCCCATGTATCCCTGGGTCATCGGGACCGACCAGATTCTTCTCTCCAACGGCACGTACATTCCCGTCGGTGCCCCCTGAATCAGCGTAAATCCCGTGTGGTAAAAATAATTCGCTGCTGACGGCGCAGCCTGCACCGTCACTCGCCCGCACTGCAATCGGGATGCCGCAAAGTTGCACATCCGGTCCACCAGATTGCTGCCGATCCGTCTTCTAAAATACTGCGGTCTTACATACAGCGCCGTGATATGTCCGACATTCTGCATGGCACTGACACCGCACATCTGCCCGTTTTCAAATGCGCCCCATAAAAACAGCCTTCCCGCCAGCATCTCCTGTGAAAGATTGGGCAGATTCATATAGTCATAATACTGCTGCACCTCCGCCGCATTTCTTGTATACGGACGCACACACTGCTCATAGACCTCATGCGCCGTCTGCACCGCCCACTGTATCTCATTTCCGTATAATAATCGAATCTCCATCTGTATCTGCTCCTCTTTCACAATGCCCGATCCATAGAACTCTTCCATCACATTTTAACTCATTCTACCATGAATCTGAAAATTCAACAATATCCCGGATACCGGCAACTGCACCGAAAACACGGTATCTCTATAGAGAAAAAACCGCGCGGGCCTCTTTGCGGCTCTGCGCGGTTCTGTTTCATCCTATTTATCCTGTTTATGTGATAAGCTCTGCCTCTGGCGCGCCTTCTATTCCTCTTCTTCCTCCGGCTCGTCTTTTGCCCAGCCGTATGCATACTTGACTGCCTTATTCCAGCCCTTGCGTTTTGCCTTGCGCTCTTCCTCCTCCATCTCCGGGGTAAAGATGCGGTCGATCTTCTGGTTGTTGACCACATCCTCCTTATCCTTCCAGTATCCGACTGCCAGACCTGCCAGATAAGCGGCCCCCATTGCAGTCGTCTCGACGCACTGCGGACGCTTCACCGGCGCATTGATCATATCCGCCTGAAACTGCATCAGGAAATTATTCGCACTTGCACCGCCGTCGACTTTCAGGGACTTTAAATCAATGCCGGCATCTGCACGCATCGCATCGATGACGTCGCACACCTGCAGTGCAATCGATTCGAGCGTCGCGCGGATAATGTGGTTCTTGTTCGTTCCTCTCGTCAATCCCACGATCGTGCCTCTCGCATACTGATCCCAGTGCGGCGCACCGAGTCCCGTAAACGCCGGAACCACATAGCAGCCGTGTGTTCCGTGAACCTTCTTCGCCATATATTCCGAATCCATGGAAGAATCAATCATCTTCATGTTGTCGCGCAGCCACTGAATCGCAGCGCCCGCCACAAAGATGGAACCTTCCAATGCGTAATTCACCTTTCCGTCGAGTCCCCACGCAATCGTAGTGACCAGGCCATTCTTGGAAAATACCGGCTTCTCTCCGGTATTCATTAAGAGAAAACATCCGGTACCGTAGGTATTCTTCGCCTCGCCCTCGTGGAAACAGGTCTGTCCGAAAAGCGCCGCCTGCTGGTCGCCTGCAGCTCCCGCAATCGGGATCGCATCTCCTAAAAACGAAGGATCTGTGTAGCCGTAGACTTCGCTGGACGGACGCGGTGTCGGCAGCATGCACTCCGGAATCTCCAGCTCCTCCAGGATCTCCTTGTCCCAGCACAGATCGTTGATGTTGAACAGCATCGTACGGGATGCGTTGGAATAATCGGTCACATGCACCGCACCCTTGGTGAACTTCCAGATCAGCCAGGTCTCCACCGTTCCGAACAGCAGCTTGCCCTGCTCTGCAAGCTCTCTCGCACCCTCAACATTATCGAGAATCCACTTGATCTTCGTCGCAGAAAAATACGCGTCAATGATCAGTCCCGTCTTCTGACGGTATGTCTCCTCGAGACCCTTCGCCTTCAATGCATCCGCAATGTCCGAAGTTCTGCGGCACTGCCACACGATCGCATTATAGACCGGTTCTCCAGTCTCCTTGTTCCAGACAATCGCCGTCTCACGCTGATTGGTGATACCGATCGCCGCAATATCCGCCGCCGTCGCGCGGATCATGTTCATCGCCTCAACCGCCACGCCAAGCATTGTAGACCAGATCTCATTGGCATCGTGCTCCACCCAGCCCGGATTCGGAAAAAACTGCCGAAACTCTTTCTGTGCCATCGAACAGATCTCTCCCTGCTCGTTAAATAAAATACAACGGTTGCTCGTCGTTCCTGCATCCAGTGCCATCACATACTTTGCCATACCATGTTCCTCCTTGTTTGCCCCTTATTGCTTATTTATGCTTCCCTCTATTGTGAAATCCGTTCCTGCCCCGTGCTCCCCATGCGCAGCGCATAAAAAAAGGAGACATCGTTATAAAACCTGTAAGCACCCCTCATGTGTACAGGAATTAAAATCATCTCCACTCTCAGATCCCACAATATCTAATTATATTTTACAAGAGCTGTGCGTTTCCACTGCTTCATGTATAGGCATATTATACCATACCGCAATGAAAACGCAAGCTTTTTTTGACACATTTACTATAAATCTACAAAATCTTGCTGAATGCCAGCACCACAAACAGGGCGCCGCCGATCCAGGAGTAATCTCTTTTGCACCGGTCCGCCGCATATTTTCCGACAGCGCTTCCGCCAAGCACCGCCAGTGCACTGAATACCAGATTCAGACACACCGTACCGGCGACCGAGATATCTAAAAACGCCGCCCCCAGACCGCCGAAAAATCCGTCCACCGACATGGCGAGCGCGAAACATATTCCTTCCGTCACTGACATGGTCGCAGAGCAATCCCTATCTGCCGCCGCCGGATTATTGTAAATGCTGATGATAAAATTCAGCTGTGAAAATTTCATTTTTACCTGCTTGCACAGGAAATGGTGTCTCCTGATATACGCCCGGATTCCGTACTCCGTCAGCTTATAAGCGCCGACCAGAAACAATCCCGCAAAACACAGATACGCCGCATATTTTTCCCTGACCACTCCATCGATCAGTTTTCCGCACACTAATGAAAAAAACAGCACTCCGCTGCATACCGCGCCGATGCAGAGTGCTGTCTTCTTTTCGATCCGGATCTGTTCCGCCCCGCACGCCACGGATGCCAGAAAGACGTCCATGGAGAGCGCTGCGATCAATAAAACTGTCTGCACATTTTTCCTCGAAACGGCTTTCTCATTCTATCTTATTCAAATCCGCGGCTGCTGCCACTTTGTATTCCGGATCACCGTTCCGCGGCGGCTGCCACTTTGTATTCCGGATCACCCTTTTACCGCGCCCGCAGCCATGCCGTTCACCATGTCCTTGACCAGGAAAAAATAAAGCAGGACAATCGGCACCGCGATGAACACGCTTCCCGCCGCAAATCTTGCAAATTCCGTCTCATCGAGGCTCATCAGACCGACCGCCACCGTATACAGGTTCTTTTCCTTCAGCAAAAGCTTCGGCAGGATAAAGTCGCTCCACGGCCAGGTAAAAGAAGAGAGCGCAGTATAGACGATGATCGGCCGGGAGAGCGGCAGATTGATTTTCATAAAAACCTGAAAATTCGTGGCTCCGTCAATTCTCGCCGCCTCGTCGATCGCCTTGGGAATCGTATCGAAAAAGCCTTTCTGCGTCAGATAGCCCATCGGCGCTCCCGCACTGTAAATTAAGATCAGTCCCCAGAGATGATTGATCAGATTAAACTGCGTCATCAGAAGGTACACCGCAATCATTCCCATAAAGGAAGGAAACATTCCAAGCACCATCGTAATCTTCATCATCGGTTTGCGCGCCGCGAACGTAAAACGCGACATGGTATAGGCAGTCAGGATCACCAGAAACGTGCCGAGGGTGCAGCTGCCTGCCGCCACAAAAAGTGTATTGGCAAACCAGCGCGGATAGTTGTACAGTGCCGTATCCGTAAACAGCCGTTTGAAGCTCGCCAGACTGTATCCGGCCGGGAAAAAACCGTCAAAAGAATAGATCGTTCCCGATTTGGAAAACGACGCAAGGATCAGCCACAGGCACGGAAAGAAGAATATAAACGCCACTGCAAGCAATATGAGATAGGTCATTCCGGTATCGAGGACTCTTCCTGCGGACATTCTCCGCTTTTTCTCTGTTTTTCTGCTCATTGAAACGTATCCTCCTCCCTGTAAGACGGCGATTTTATGTAAACCGCAAGTGATATTGCCGATGTGATAAAGAAAATAATCAGACTGATCGCCGCGCCGATGCAGTAATAATTGTTGTCGATGGACAGGTTATAGAGCCAGTTAATCAGAAGATCCGTATCGCTCGCAAGGAAATAGCCGTCCATATACAGCCCGCCCCGCAGGAAGTAAAAGATCCCGAAATTATTGAAATTTCCGATAAACTGTCCGATCAGCACCGGCATTGTCGAAAAAAGTACGAACGGCAGCGTCAGTTTCCGGAACTGCTGCATGCGTCCCGCCCCGTCAATGCGCGCTGCTTCATATAAGGAAGCATCCCGGTTTGACAGGATTCCTGTGGCGAGCAGCATGATCTGCGGTGTACTGATCCAGCAGTTGACCAGAAGTCCGATCAGGCGCGCCGTCCACTTGGCGTCCAGATCCAGAAAGCCGACCGCACTGCCCCCGTGCGCCACAATGATCTGATTGACCGGTCCGCCGTAGGAAAACATGAACTTAAACGCCAGCAGGGTGATAAATCCCGGAATTGCGTATGCCAGCACCGGAAACGCGCGCCAGATGGCTTTTCCCCTGACGCAGTCCTTATTCAGGAGCAGCGCCAGCCCGAGACCGGCAAAATAATTGAGTGCAGTGGAGACAAGCGCCCACACGACATTCCATCCCAGAATCTTAAAAAAGGTCGGTGCAAACTGCGTCAGCGTCAGCAGTTTTTTAAAATTTGCAAGTCCCACCCAGTCCACGAGTTCCGGGGGTACAATGTCTCCGCCATAGTTCGTAAATGCAATCAGGGTCATGAACAGAACCGGCAGGATCTGAAAGATGAATACACCGATGACCGGCAGCGCGAGCACCATGACATAGAACTTTTTGTCGAGCAGCTGTGCCGCCTCCTCGCGGAAGGACAACACGCTTCGTCCCTGCTCGATCCGCTTCTGCATCCGGTAGGTGTCGCGCACGTTTCCGCAGTAGATACACACAAACGCCGCCAGGATGATTCACGCAAATATTCCCATCAGCAGCATGACAACCGAGTTATCTCCCTCTACGCCAAGCCATGCATCCCCTCTGGTCGTACCCAGTGTAAAAAAACCGGCGAGATCACGACACCCGCGCATTGCCATATAGCAGATCATCAGGACTTCCGCCAGGAAAAAGCACACGCCTTTTCCCTTTGCGCCATAGCGGAACTGCCCTGCCCCCATGATGACCATTGATAATTTTACGTTCCCGCTGCTGTCACCAAACCAGGCAGCAGCACGCTTTATTTTTTGCTTCATACCGTTCTCTCCATATCTGCTTTTCTACTTTAACGTATATATTGCGTCATGGATCTGTGTATCCACCTGTTCCAGCCCGCTCTTTAGCGCAGGCAGATCCTGATACTTTTTCTCACTGCCGCTTCGGAACGCGTCCTTCGCTAAATCTGTAAAAAAGGTCTGTGCCGGCGTCCAGATCTGCGACACCTCGGAGATGGACGGCATCAGCACCACATTTCCGTTCTCGAGATTTGCATAGATTTTCTCCGATACGTCCCCCGCACTCTCCGCCGCATCGCCGCGCGCCGGTGCAATTCCGAGCATTTCGCTCCGTCTGGTAACCATCTCATAGCTTGTCGCAAAATCAATAAATGCCAGGCAGGCATTCGGCGCCTTGGTGTACGCGCTCACTGCGTATCCGTTGACTCCGCCCATCGCTTTCATATCGATCAGTACCGGATCGCTCTCCGACAGATCGCCGCTCTCCGGAAGCTTCGGCAGCGTCGTCATGATCAGATTCTGCTCTGTCGCTTCCCCGGCAGCCTCCGCTGTCATTCCCTCCGCCTCGTATTCTTTTTCCAGTTCATCTGCGAACGTGGAGTACATATCCGGCATCGAGAGCGTCGCAAAATAGGTGCCATCCCCCAGTTTGCTGTATGCGTTGGTTGTGATCGTGTCGTCGATACATTCCTCGTTCATCACACCCGCAAGCTGCTGCAGCACCCACGCGCCTTTTTCCGCCCCGCCGGCAGAAAATCCGACGTCCTCCGGGTTCGTATTCTCCTCGCCGAACACATAGCCGCCGTAGGAAAATAAGAATCCGCTGGAAAAATACACATCGTACAGCGACTTCATATACCCGTACTGCGCCGGATTTTCTTCATGGCGTTCTTTTGAATATGCATACAGATCGTTCCAGTTCTCCACCATATCCGGCACGCCGTTCTGATCCTCATCCCAGTTCTCCTGCCAGTCCTCCGGTAGCAGATCCGCCCGGTAGTACAGCATCGGCGCCTGCACATTGACCGGGACACCGCAGCAGTAGGTCGTGCCGTCCACGGTCGTCTCATATGCCTTCCACGCGCTCTCCGGAATCTGCTCATAGCAGGACAGCTGCTGTACCGGAAGCGGGTAGATATGTTTTCCCTTGGCGTACTGCATGATGACATCATTCGCCTGGTATAACACATCCGGTCCATAGCCATAAGGTCCGTCATTTGCCAGATCCAGGTACTGATCCATGTTGGCATCCACCGCCGTGATTCCCTGATCGGCGTACGCCTCATTGAATGCGGTAATCAGCTCCTCAAAATATCCCTTGGAAATGGCGGTGTCATTTTCCAATACTCGGATCGTGACATTCTCCTCCAGTTCACCGTCAAAAACACTGCTTCCGGACACCGCGGCAGCACTGCCGCTCTCCGTCGTCTTCTCCCCCGTCGTCTTCTCATCCGCACATCCTGCTGCCGCAAGGACGGCTGTCAGAAGTAACAGTGCCACCTCTTTTTTTCGTTTCATCTGCTTCCTCTTTTCTGCGGAATTTCCGCCCATATCAATCCAACGCTTCCCTCTGCTCTCTCACAATCAGATACCCTTCCGGCTCCACGCAGACGCCGCAGGTCATTTTCCCATCACCAGCTGCCGGAAGAACCGATGCCCGGTGAGCAGAAAGCACCTTACTGTCCGCTTTCAGGCAATGTTCCTGCCGCCTCTGCTCCTCCGTCATATTGATGTACAGCGATACGCCCTCGCCCCCGGTCTTCCGCCTGACACAGAGCATCCCGTTTTCCGCTGCAAGCTCCACATTTCCGTCGGTGATCGCGGTGCAGCTGCGGATATGCGTCAGCTCCGTCAGCTTCTTTCGCACGTCGGTATCGGTGTGCACCTTTTCCCAGTCAAAGCATCTGCGGGAATCCGGATCATAGCCGCCCGGCACGTTTTTGTGTCATAGGAACGAAGTTTGCTATGACACAAAAAAATCCACCTTCCTACCCTGAATAGGAAGATGGATTTTTCTTACATCTGCAGCAGATATTCGATCAGTTTATGTCCCTCCGGTATAAAGTTCGTTGTCTGTGCAGCCTCGCGCTCATTGTAATGCCAGCTCTCACTGCGCTCTGCCGTGCTGTCATAGAGCAGATACGGCACATTGTCCGCCGTGTGTGTACGCAGGGAAATCGGTGTCGGATGATCCGGAAGCACCACCATGCGGAAATCCTCTCCTGCCGCCGCAAGTCCCTCGGCGATCGGCCGGATAATGCGCTCATCCAGGCGCTCGATCGCCTTTACCTTCTTCTCAACGCTGCCCTGGTGTCCCATCTCATCCGGTCCTTCCAGATGCACGTAGACAAAGTCATATCCATCCCTGGTCAGAACGTCCAGCGCTGCTTTTGCCTTTCCCTCATAATTCGTATCCAGACCGCCGTTCGCTCCGTCCACTGTGATGACTTTCATGGAAGTGCCGACCGCAATTCCCTTCAGAAGATCGACTGCGGAAATCATCGCGCCCTTTTTGTGGGTGCGCTCCGTAAACGGATAGAGTGCCGGCTTTGTGCCTGCACCCCAGAACCAGCAGGAGTTAGCAGGATTCAGCCCCTTTTTCCTGCGCTCGATGTTGATCGGATGGTTCACGAGAATGTCATAGCTTTTCTTCATCATCTCCCGAAGCGCTTCATTTTCCGGAAGCTTGTCTCCGATCTTCTGTCCCAGCACATCGTGCGGCTGCACCAGATCCACCACCTCGCCGTTCTCCCAGATCAGACAGTGGCGGTAGCTTGTGCCCACATAAAAATGAAAAATGTCTGTCTCCAGTTCCTTCTTCACCGCCTCCAAGAGCACTGCACATTCCTCGGTACTGATCTCACCCGAACTGTGGTCGATGATCGTGCGGTCCTCGTAATTGTCCTCCTCCTCGGAAAGCGTGACGATGTTGCAGCGCAGAGCCACATCCGTGTCTTTCATTGGAACACCGATAGAGAGTGCCTCAAGCGGAGAACGCCCCGAATAAAATTCTCTCGGGTTGTATCCCAGCACGGAGAGATTGGCAGTGTCGCTGCCCGGCTTCATGCCGTCCGGGATCGTATGTACCATGCCGATCTCACCTTTCGCTGCCAGTTCATCCATCTTCGGTGTCTTTGCATACTCTAACGGAGTCCTGCCGCCCAGGCTCTCGATCGGGCGGTCTGCCATGCCATCCCCAAGAATTACCAAATACTTCATCTCACACTTCTCTTTCTGCTGTTATCAGCCTGCTGCATCACATCGGGTCCCCTGTTTTACTGTGTCACGCGGATCATCTGAAGTACACTGCCAAGCTCCGCCGCCTTTTTCTCATAATCAGCTTCGCTCATGCGCGCCGTCACAAATCCGGTCTCTCCGGATACGCCTTCCGCCGTTACATAACTCACTTCACCGAAGACTTCTTCTATGCGCTTCTCATCTGCGGACGTGCGCACAAAATAGCAGTTCTCGACGTTGCGGTAATCCACCAGTTCCAGCTTCTTGGAGCTCCACTCCACCGCGATATTGGTGTCCAGATGCTTCGCCATATCCACGATATCCGCCACAACTGCGCTCGCCGTCGGGAGCTTGCCGGCGCCGCTTCCGTAAAACATGGCATCGCCGAGCACATTGCCGTGTACAAAGATGGCATTGAACACATCATTGACATTGTAAAGCGGGTGTGTCGCCGGCAAAAGGAACGGCGCTACCATCGCCACATATCCATCTCCCACCTTGTGGCTGGATGCTAAAAGCTTGATGGCTCTGCCCATTGCCTTCGCGTACCGGATGTCCGTCGCCGTGATCTTCGTAATACCCTCTGTGTGAATATCCTCAAAATCCACCTGCTGTCCGCATACCAGGGATGTCAGGATGGCGATCTTGCGGCAGGCATCGTATCCTTCAATGTCAGCGGTCGGGTCTTTCTCCGCATAACCCTTCGCCTGCGCATCCTTTAACACATCATCGAACTCCGATCCCTCCTCGGTCATTTTCGTCAGCATGTAGTTCGTGGTTCCGTTCACAATTCCGGTGATCTCCTCGATCTCATCTGCCGTCAGACAGGAATTGAGCGGCCGGATAATCGGGATACCGCCGCCGACGCTCGCCTCAAACATGAAATTGACATTTTTCTCCTTGGCGAGTGCAATCAGCTCCGCACCCTTTGCCGCAACGAGCGCCTTGTTGGAGGTCGTCACATGTTTTCCCGCTTCAAGCATTGCCTTTACGAACGTGTACGCCGGCTCCACACCGCCCATCGTCTCAACGACGATCTGCACTTCCGGGTCATTTGCGATCACCTTATAATCATGTACCACCTTTTCCTGAATCGGATCCCCCGGAAAATCTCTTAAGTCCAGAATATATTTCACACCAATCTCTTCTCCGGCACGCTTTGCAATGCTGTTCTTATTGATGTCTAATACTTCCACTACGCCGGAACCGATGGTTCCATATCCCATTACTGCTACTCTGATCATACTGCCTCCACTTTCGTCTTCTATCCTATTCTGTTCCTACTCTCTTCCGAGGATCTTCACATAATGTATCCCTGTCTGCTCCTCAATGCGCGCCACCATCTGTGTCACATCTCCCGTCTCCGGCAGAACATCGACCGAGAGTGTCAGCGATGCGATCCCGTTGATCGGAATACTCTGATGAATCGTCAGGATATTGGCGTGAAACTCTGCCACCGTCTTGAGCACAATCGACAGCAGTCCCGGTTCATCGTCCAGCTGGATAACCATGGTGATCGTCTTTCCTTTCGCCGTCTCATGAAACGGAAAAATATCATCCTTGTATTTATAGAAAGAACTCCGGCTGATCCCGACCTGCTCTGTCGCATCCTGCACAGAGTCCGTCTTCCCCGAATCCAGCAGCCGCTTTGCCTCCACGACACGAAGCAGTACATCCGGCACCGCCTTTTCCTTTAATACATAATACTGACCTTTCTCTTTCATGTTCCTCATAATCCTCTTTCTTCTGGTATCCCTCACGAGTGCAATGTGTGCAGCACGCTGACACTTGTCCTCATGAGGAAGATAATAACACAAAGAGGCTGCACAGGCAACCTCTTTTGTGAATATCCGTAATAAAATTTAGTTATGGAAGCTATTCTCCCTTTAAAACTTGCGGCTTCCTCCGCCGTGTGATCTGCCGCTGCTGCTCGTGTGCGTCGTACTTCTTCCGCTGTGCGAGGAGGAATGTCCGCCACTGCTGCCGCTGCTCGTTGAGATCCTGTGATGCGTCGTCGTCTGATTCACCAGACGATCTTCCTTGACGCGCAGATTGACCTTGGAATTCTGCTGGTAAGCGTAATAATATCCCTTTCCGCGCACCTTGTAACTGTTGCTGATCGTAAAATAAATGATGCAGCCGGCTCCGATGGCGACCGCCAGCACGCCGAAGATCTCCCCAAGCGTCAGAACATGGTATCTGGAAATCTTCCCCGTCTCGGAGTCATAATTGTACTGTCCCTCTGAAATCCCTTTTTCATAGTAAGTCTCCACACCGGTCAGCATGGAATGCATACAGCCATTGTAATCGCCATTGCTGATCTTAGAATATGCTGCGTCGAGGATATTGTCGATTCTCGAATCTGTCAGATACCGGATCGCGATACCGCAGGTGGAGATCGTGATCTCACGGTTATCCATATCAATCAGCAGTGCCACACCGTCTTCCTGTTCCGTGGAATGTTCATCAAAGAAATCATCCGCGTAGGCGGTCGCACTTTTCCCCTGTGCATCATCTGTCGTGACCGCATAGACATTCCAGCCGGATTCTTCCATAAAGGAGGCAATCTCATCGTTCAGGTCTGAAATCTCATCTGCCGTCAGAAGTCCTGCCGCATCGTACACATAACCATCCGCTGCATCCTGCGCCGCGTCCGCCTCCGCCGCCAGTGCCGCACCGCTGCACGGGATGAGACACACCAGGCATACCAGACACCACAGGAGTGATTTTTTCATCTTCTCTACCATAAGAAATACCCTCCTAACAGTCCGAATACCAGAATGCCAAGCGCCGTCAGTAGACTGGTGAGCGCAAGTCTCGGGCGGTCAACCGGCAGATCGCCGCAGATATTTCCATTCTGTCCGTTCATGGAATAGTAGTATACTTTTCCGTCTCTGCCCTTATATGTAATCGTCCACACCGGAAGCAGCACATACGACCAGGTCTCCTTCTTCGGTGCAAAAAAGGTATTCTTGACCGATACGCTGTTGTAGCCGTTAATGGTATCGCGCATCAGCTTTTCCGCGCTCTCACGCATGGTGTGCTGCATCTTGCCCTGCACAATATTCTGTTCAATATCTCTGCGCTCTGCAAGGAATCCGGAAAGGTATCCCATGTGGAAATCTTTCATCTTGTCATAGGCGTACGGCATCACACCGCTGGTAAGCTTTACATTTGCCTTCTTTAACGCATTCTCCGTCAGATTGCGAAGCGTCACATCGCCCTCGCGCTCCACCGCATAATACTTGGTCTCCGTGTACTGGGTATTGCCCGTCGTCCACATGCGGACACTTCTCGCATCTCCCTGCATCTTTCCCTCCAGCTCCACATCGTAGACCCAGTACGGGAAATAGACGCCTGTCATACTCTCAATCTGCTTTTTGTCAAAAAATGCTTTCGGCACATATTTCTTCTTGCCGACAAAATCCAGGAACTTCTTCTCGGCTTCCTCTCTGCTGATCTCGAACGGAATGATCTTGTTCGGCAGATAGGTACCTTCCAGCCGCTTTCCGAGCACAACCGGATTATGGCAGTAATAGCAGAAGGTCGCCGCGGTCGTCGCGTCCGTCACAATCTCTGCGCCGCAGGACGGACAGCTGTAATACACCGCCTCGCCTTCCGGTTCGCTTTCCCGCTCTCCGGCTGTCTGCTCCACCGCTGCCGTCTCATCTGCCCGTTCTCCGCCTTCCTGCTCCTGTGCCACAGCGTCCGGCTCCTCGCCCTGCATCGGCTTCATCGCATCCAGTTCTTCCTGCGTGAACAGCGAATTGCAGTATTCACACTTATACTTCTGTGTCGCCGGGTCAAAAATCAGTTCTCCGCCACAGTTTGGACACTTAAAACTGATAATTGCCATCGCTAGTTCCTCGCTTTCCCACAGTTGCTGCAGAACTTTCCGGTGTTCGTCTGTCCGCACTCACACGTCCACTCACCGGATACGGGCTTTGGCTTTCCGCACTCGCTGCAGAACTTTCCGGTGTTCACATGACCACACTCGCACGTCCATTCATCGGACACCGGCATCGGCTTCCCGCACTCGCTGCAGAACTTTCCGGTATTCACGTGACCGCACTCACATGTCCAGCCACCCTGGGTACCTGCCCCCGGTGTCTGTCCTGCCGGCACTGCGCCTGCCGCCTGCATCTGTCCTGCCGGTGCCGCGCCGCCCTGCTGCATTCCTGCATTCGCCTGCATGTCTGCCGGTGTCTGCATTGCACCAAGTCCGGACAGCGTCTGATTCATGGCATTCATTCCCATGCCGACTCCCATAAAGCCTGCCATGGCACCGTTCGCATTGCTTCCGGCGTCACGCACACCCTCCGTAATATTCTTGACCGCCATACCGCGCATGACATTGAAATCGCTTCCAAGCATTGCGCCTTCATTGCGCATGTTGATGAGCTTCTGGGACTCTTCGTCATAGGAAATGCCCGCGATACCGACCTTCTGGATCTCCATACCGCGCATCTGGTTCCAATCGGCATCCAGAATGTCCTGCATGTACTTGCCCAGCTCCATTGCCTTGGAAGTCACATAGGAAATACGTGTTCCGTCCGCCGACATCTGGTTGATTGCCGACTGCAGCGCCTCTAAAAACTCCGACAGGTACTGCTCGCCGATCTCATCGTAATTGACACGATCTTTGTTCCGCGGGATCACCTCCGCATAGAACTGCAGCGGATTCGTGATCTTGATGGAATAATTACCGTGTGCGCGCAGGAAAAGCTCTGCGTTATAAAAATTATCAAAGTAATTGATCGGGTTTCTCGTTCCAAACTTAATTCCCTTGATCTCCTGAAGATTCAGGAAATATACTTTCTGTGCCGTCGGCGTCTGTCCGCCGTACTTGATACGGTTGAACGTCTCTTTTACAGATTCTCCCAGTTCACCGTTTAGCATGGACGGCAGGGAAGAATTATCTACCTTATAATATCCCGGTTCTGCCGTGTAATCGACTACTTTTCCTCCATCCACAAGCATCATAAACTGGTTGTCATACACGTGAATCACGGAGCCATTGCTCACCGTATTGTTCGTCCCCTTGGTATTCTGTCCTCTCCGGATCAGCACACCACTCGTAAAGACGGTCTGTTCCCCCATGTCATCCGCCTCGAACACCTCGAGCCACTGATCCGCCAGTCCTCCGCTGATCGCACTACCGATTGCCTTGATAATTCCCATAACAATTCCTCCTGTTCTATTCTTTCGTTGTACTCTGACGAGTTCTTATTGGAAGTTCCTGCAAAACTTCATATGCGCAGAATCATGCGCCAAAAATGTATTCACACATGGTGATAATCCACCTCAGAAAAACGTACCATCCGCCAGACTCTGGTGTCTACCGGTACAACCGGGCTGCCGCAGTATTCACAGATCTGCTGTCCAAGTCCCTTCATCGGCGCCCCGCAGTTCGGGCAGTTCAGCCCGAAGGCATTTCCCTCCGTCTGCTGCGCCGCATCCTGTACATAGAGCAGCTCCATATTGTACTTTGTCTGCAGCTTCCGGTCTTTGTATCCCCAGATAATTTTGCCCGCTTTTTCCTTGTAGTGGTAATGCTCTACCGCACTCTGAAATGTGATCACACAAGTGCCGTTCTTTTTTTCGTAATTGGAAATCTCTGTCTGATGAATGCGGATCTGCTCATAGGTCTCACGCACTCCTGCCGCACGGTTTCCCTCAATCTGACGGCTGACCTGCTCCTTCAGTTCATCGGAAGCGCGCGCGACACTTTCCAGATTCCCCGCCGACACTGCCTGAAGCGCCGCCACAAGCTGCTGCTGTGCGAGCGCCTCAAACTGCTCCAGATTCATTCCCGGGAAATCACGGGAAATCTGGGGTGCAAAAATCCGCGTCATGGAAGCCACCGACTTCGGTGTCTCCTCCAACATCTGTTCCTGGCGCTTATATTCCTCAATCAGACCGCCTTTTCCAAACACCCACTTTAAGGTGCGGATCACATCACTGCTCATCGTCTCCTCCAAGTCCCTTCGGGCAGCCGAGGGAGAGCCACTTCAGATATCCATTCATAAAGATATCCAGCTTGCCGTCCAGCACGCTGTCCACATTTCCGGTCTCCACACCGGTGCGGTGATCCTTCACCATCGTATACGGCTGCATGACATAGGAGCGGATCTGGTTGCCCCATCCGATCTCTGTCACCTCGCCGCGGATTCCCGCCGCCTTCTCAGCATTCTCCTGCTGCTTTAACAGGTACAGCTTTGCCTTTAACATCTGCATTGCCTTGTCCTTGTTCTGGAACTGGGAACGCTCATTCTGGCACTGTACCACAATACCGGTCGGAAGATGCGTGATACGGATTGCGGAAGATGTCTTATTGATATGCTGTCCGCCCGCACCGCTGGAGCGGTACGTATCGATCCGAAGATCATCGTCATTGATCTCCACATCCAGATCTTCCTCGATATCCGGCATGACATCGCAGGACACAAAAGAGGTCTGTCTCTTTCCCGCCGCATTGAACGGCGAGATACGCACCAGACGGTGCACACCTTTTTCTGATTTCAGATAGCCGTAGGCATTTTCTCCATTTACCTGAAATGTCACGGACTTGATGCCTGCTTCCTCTCCGTCCAGGGAGTCCAGCACTTCCACGCTGTATCCCTTGTCATCTGCCCAACGTGTATACATGCGGTAAAGCATTGCTGCCCAGTCACAGGACTCCGTACCGCCCGCGCCCGCATGAAGCGACACAATGGCATTGTCCCCATCGTACTCGCCAGACAGAAGCGTCTTTGCGCGGATGGCATCGTACGTCGTCGTAAACTCCGTCAGCATTTCTTCGATCTCCGGGATCAACGTGGCGTCATTCTCCTCATATCCCATCTCGATCAGTGTCTCAATATCTTCAAACTGTGTCGTCAAAGAAGCATATGTGGCAACATCGTCCTTCATGCTCTTTAACTCTTTCATTTTTTTCTGGGAGACCTCCGGATCATTCCAGAAATCCGCAGCTTCCATCTCCCTCTCTAACTCCTGGATCCGCTGTTCTTTATTTACCAGGTCAAAGTGAATCCCTCACTTCCTGCAGCGGTTCCCTGTATGTGTTCAGGGTCACTTTAAATTGATCAAGTTCTACCACAGTTATCACCTCTTTCATTTTTTTCTATTCTTATTGTACTGGAAGCCCCGTCTTTTCGCAATCTTTTCCCACAATTTTCGCAGCGCTGTAAAAAGCAGCAGCCAGATCACCGCTCCCAGCGTATCAATACACACATCCGAAAACCGTCCGGCGCGCCCCGGGACAAACAGCTGGTGGATCTCATCGGTCGCCGCGTAAAGCGCCGCAACCGCAACCGCCGAAATCCCGCACACTTTCCAGTTACCGGAATATCCGCGCACAAAAGCGCACGCCAGCAGACAGAGTATTCCATATTCTGTCATATGCGCCAGCTTGCGCACCGGATAATCAATCCGGTCGGCATATGCCTCCATCTCGCTCTGTGTATATTCTGTTCCTGTCAGATGACTCCATGTCTCCACAATGCGGTAGGCAACCCCACCGCTGACCTGCTCCGATTCCGATGCCGGCTGTGCCGAAAACCGGAAAATCATCACCATACAAAGAAGCAGAAGTCCTCCTGTTATCACACGGTATATCCGAAGCTTCATCCCGTCTCCTCACTCCGATCAGTCGTTCTGTGTCTTCTCACTCAGCACTTCGATTGCCTTCTGCACCTGATTATCGTATTGGATCTCATACTGCTCTCCGTCCGGGTCGAGATACTCATATTCCAGTTCAATGTCCGGATCGATTCCGACACCGTGGATATAGTTGCCGTTCGGCGTAAAATATTTCGCGGTTGTCAGCTTGATAGCGTCTCCGTCTTCCAACGGGAACAGGCTCTGCACGATGCCCTTGCCGAATGTCGTCGTTCCGATCAGCGTTCCGTAGTTGTAATCCTTGATGGCTCCTGCAAATATCTCGGAAGCGCTGGCGCTGTCCTGATTAATTAACACCGCCATCGGATAGTCAAAATGCGTGTCTCCGCTGGAACGGTACTCCTCGCGGTGTCCGTTCTTATCCTCCGTGTAGACGATCAGACCTTCCGGCAGAATATCGTCAAGAATCTGTACCACGGAATCGACAAGTCCGCCGCCGTTATAGCGAAGGTCGACCACCAGCGATGTAAGCCCTTCCCCTTCCAGTTCCGCAAGCGCCTTCTCAAACTGGTTTGCCGTATCCTTCTCAAAAGATTCAATCCGGATATAACCAATCGTATCGTTTAACATCTGTGAAGATATGCTCGGCAGCGTCACATCGGCACGCTCCACGTCAAACGAGAGATTCTCTCCGGTAGACGGGCGGTAGATCTCAAGATGTACCGTTGTCCCGGCTTCCCCGCGGATCAGCTTCACGAGATCCGTGACATCCATCGTATCCGCCTCGGTTCCGTCCACCGACAGAATTACGTCTTCGTTGCGAAGTCCCGCACTCTCAGACGGTGTTCCCTCGTAAACCTTTGTGATTGTGACCTGCATGGTATCTTTATCCTGCGCAAGCCCTGCCCCGATTCCGTAATACTGACCCGTCATGCTGACCTGCGTCTGCGCGTACTCATCCGCCGTGTAGTAAACCGAATATCTGTCATCCAGTCCCTCCAGCAGTCCCGCATACAGACCGTCCTTTAAATCCTGAACATCGGTATCTTCATAATAATACAGATCAATGTAAGCTGACAGTTCGTTGATCTTTGCCGTTGTCCTTGCATCCAGCAGGGTCGTTCCGTCCGTATCTGCCGCTGCATTGGTGATGAGTATCTGACTTCCGGTAAAGCGGCAGGTCAGATAAATGCCAAGCGCTCCGACGACCAGTGTTCCGCAGATTCCAAGAAGGATGCCAGCTCCCATTCCACGGCGTCTGCGCTCTTTTCCGCCGTCCGGCTTCTGCTCTCCGGTTGTCTCATTTTCTATCATGCCGTTTTGCATATTTTCTCTTTGTTCGTCCATAGTTTCCCTCATTTCTGTATGCTATCCGTAATAAGATATGTAAAAATTCCCTGTCCAAGGACAGGGAATTTCGGTCAATGCCTACGTGTACTTTCTCCATCAGCCGCCCAGGTAACTCCACGGGCTGACGTAACTTCCATTTAAAGAGACGCCGAAATGCAGATGGCTTCCGGTTGAAATGCCGGTACTTCCGACTTTTGCGATCACATCTCCCGCCGACACGGTCTGTCCGGGCGATACCAGCAGGGATGATGCGTGCATGTAGACGGTGTAGAGTCCTCCGCCGTGGTCGATCATCACATAATTGCCCGCCGCACTGCTGTAGGATGCCGCTGTTACCGTTCCATCCGCCGCCGCGATAATGTCCGCTCCCGCCGATGCTCCGATATCAATTCCCTTATGGTTCGACGACGCTCCCGACATCGGGGATACTCTCGTTCCATAATCGCTGGTCACCCGCGTGCTGCTCGGGCACGGCCACCGGAACGCTCCTCCGGTATACGGATGTTCCTCCACCCCGGCTGCCGCTTTCTCCGCTTCCGCTCTCTTGATCGCCGCAATCAGTTCTTCCTGCGCCTGAATCTCCGCCGCATAATAGTCGGCGTCGCTCTGCGCATCTTCAATATCTCCCGAGATGTCCGCAAGCTCCGACTCCTTCTGCCGCATCATGGCGGCAACAGTCGCTTTATTGCTCTCGACCGTCGACTTGAGTGCCTCCAGATCGGTATACTCCTGCTCCAGCTGGGCTTCCAGATTCACAATCGACTCCACGGTGTCCTGGTACTCGGTAAGCTTTTGTCTGTCATAGCTCTGTATCTGTGCGATATAATCTGCGGAATTTAAAAATTCAGAAATGTTTCTGGAAGATAAAAGCGCCTCCAGATAAGAGGTCTGCCCGTTCTCATACATGAACTGGATCCGCACTTTCATATCCGCGTACTGCTGTGCTTCCCTCTCTTTGGCTCCGGCAAGTTCGTCCTTCGTCTCCTGGATATCCTCGCTCTTTGCCGTCAGCTGATTCTCAAGATCCGTGATCCGCGCGGATATATCCATCAGCTGCTGGTTCAATTCTGTTACCTTGCTCTCGATATCACCCTTGGAATCCTTGAGATCCTCAATCGTGCCCTGCGCCTCTTTGAGCGCTTTTTCCAGCTGGGCTTTCTCGTCCTGCGCCTCCTGCAGGGATTTTGTGGAAGCGGCGTCCTCCGTCACTTTCTCTGTGGAAGCCGACGATGCCTGGATCGGTATGCCCGCCGCCAGCACCAGAATCAGTCCGAGCGCTGTTATTCTTCGTATCATTGTAAACTTCATGTGTTTCCTGTATGGCATCTTATCATTATACCCTCAAATGCTTGCGAATTGTGATGCGGCTTCCGATAAAACCGATTCCCACACCCAGAACCAATGCCACCGGGATCAGATTATGGAAAATCTCATTCACGCTAAGGAACTTCATCATATTGCTGATAAAGCTGAACTTATCGCTGATGTACATTACAATCTTCCCGTACAATGCGTACAGAATGCCGAGCGGAATTGCCGCTCCGATCAGTCCGATTACAATACCTTCGACCACAAACGGCGCGCGCACAAAATAGTCAGTCGCTCCGATCAGCTTCATGATCGCAATCTCTTCCTTGCGGACGGAGATGCCGACCGTGATCGTATTGCTGATCAAAAAGACGGCAACACCAAGCAGGATCAGGATAACGCCCGCCGAGATGTACCCGATCAGACTGTTAAAGTCGGTCAGCGTGTTGGCCACCTGCTGGGACTGCTTTACTTCACGCACTCCATCGACGGACTTCAGGTAGGTAACCAGCGAGTCCTGCATCGATATATCATTCATGTAGATGGCATAGCTCGCGGAATTTGCCAGCGGGTTATCGCCGGCAAAGCTTGCAGCCGCCGCTTCATTTCCCTCAAAGTAAACTTCCTTGAAGCTTTCCCATGCTTCATCTGCTGAGATAAAGTCATAATGTGATACTTCCGGTCTCTCCGAAATCAGCTCCCCGATCTCCTCGATCCGCTGATCCGAGATTCCCTCATCAAACAGCACTGTCACTGCCACGCCGGACTCCGCATCCTTCACCATGGACTGGAAGTTCACGACAATCATATAGAACAGACCGAACAGGAAAATGCATGCCGTCATCGTGGCAATCGACGCCAGTGAGAACAGCTTGTTCTTCCAGATATTCACGATTCCCTGCTTAATTGTATAAAAAAACGTACTAATCCGCATAGTCGTCGTCACCTCCATCATCCAAGAAATCATCAAACAGATCATCGTCCTGTTCGACAGAGGTATCCTTACCGTAATGATCCGAAGCGGTATCGTCTATCACAACGCCTTTTTGCATCGTGATGACACGCTTATTCATCGCTTTCACAATCTCCAGATTGTGTGTTACTACAACCACCGTTGTCCCCTGCTCGTTGATCTCCTCCATCAGCTTCATAATCTCCCATGCATTATTCGCATCGAGATTACCGGTAGGCTCGTCCGCCAGCAGAATCTTCGGCTTGTTAATCAGCGCGCGCGCAATCGCCACACGCTGCTGCTCCCCTCCGGAAAGCTGTCTCGGGTATGAGCGGTATTTTGCCGCCAGTCCCACCATCGACAACAGTTTTGGAACATTTTTCTTGATGGAGCGGTTGGATTCGCCAATGACCTTCTGTGCAAAGGCTACATTGTCATAAATATTTCTATCCTTTAACAATCGGAAATCCTGAAAAACCACCCCAATGTTGCGGCGGAATTTCGGGATTTGTCTTCGTCTGATTTTATTTAATTTTCTGCCATTGATTGTAATGGTTCCCTCCGTCGGTTCCAGTTCCTTCAACAGGAGCTTGATCAACGTCGACTTGCCCGAACCGCTGTCACCGACAACAAATACAAACTCTCCCTCCTCAATGTTAAGACTCACGTCATTAAGTGCAGGAATTCCCGCAGAGTACGACTTGCTGACATGCTCTAACTTTATCATGAAATTACCTCATTTCTGTATGCATCTCCGATGGTTCCGGAGAATCAAATGCTCTGTCCCATCCCATATAGTCTACTCAATGTATGCAGTTGTTGCAATACCCGTATGCAAATTTTAAGAATTAGTAGTCCAGAGACTCCATATACTTCATATATTTTACGACCATCAGTGCGATCTTGAACGTGATGGCATCCTCGAACACACGCAGATCCAGTCCGGTGCTCTTCTGCAGCTTATCCAGACGGTACACTAACGTGTTGCGGTGGATGTAAAGCTGTCTGGAAGTCTCTGATACGTTCAGGCTGTTCTCAAAGAACTTGTTGATCGTCGTCAGCGTCTCCTCATCGAAATCATCCGGGGACTTATTGTCAAAAATCTCCTTGATGAACATCTTGCACAGCGGAATCGGCAGCTGGTAGATCAGACGACCGATACCGAGTGTGGAGTAAGCGATTACATCCTTCTCCTCGAAGAAGATCTTGCCGACATCAAGTGCCATCCGCGCCTCCTTGTAGGATCTGGATACCTCTTTGATCTCGCCGACAATCGTTCCGTATGCCACATGAACGTCGCTGTCCGCATCCGCACGGAACAGGTTGACCATGCTCTCCGCGATCTTGTTCAGCTCCTCGTAACCTTCGTTCTCGCCGACTTCCTTCACAACGATAATATTCTTCTCGTCGACTGCTGTGACAAAATCCTTCGTCTTCGTGCCGAAGATTCCGCGGATCTTCTCCAGTTCATTGCCGTCCTTGTCGCGGTTCGTCTCCACAATGAATACCACGCGGCGCACCTCGGTGTCGATGTGAAGCTTCTTGGCACGGTTATAAATATCAACCAGCAACAGGTTGTCGAGCAGCAGGTTCTTGATAAAATTATCCTTATCGAACCGCTCCTTATATGCTACCAGAAGATTCTGGATCTGGAAACTGGCAATCTTTCCCACCATGTATACATCATCGCTGTCTCCGCTTGCCAGAAGAATATACTCAAGCTGGTGCTCATCAAATACCTTGAAAAACTGATATCCGTTCACCACTTGGCTGTCTGCCGGTGACTCCACGAACGCCTGCGCCGGCTCAATGTACTGATCCGCCTCCGGAAAAGTGGCTGCTAACACCTTCCCCTCCACATCAATAATGCACAGATCTATTCTGGTGATTCCCTTTAATCCATCGATTGTATTCTGAAGTATTTGATTTGAAATCATAAGCTCCGCTCCTTCTCATCCTGCTTCTGCTGAAACTCTTCTGTCCGGTCACTGTGTTTCTTCCCTATGAGCAACTTTCACAATAAAAAGCCGCCTTTCTACCTCGGAACAAAAATATCTAAGCTATATTTTAATGCAAAACAGCAAAAAAAGAAAGAGGAAATGCATTTTTTTTATGCATTTCCTCTTTTTCACTCCGCTTCCCCGAACTTTTCCTGATCCTGATACTTGTTCATACTGTTCTTCAATCTTCCCAGATGCAGCCGGTTCTTAACGAAACTTCCAAGTCCATGCTTTTTTCCATGAACGCCGAGTTCTCCCATGCCGAACCATATGGTCGCGCTCATCTTATCCTTATGCTCCGCGAAAAAATGTTCCTGCAGCGGAGACGGCAGAATCGAAACGATCACATCCGGCGTCGTCGCATTCATCTCATTGATGACGGCATCCAGATTCCCCACACAATTTTCCAGTGCATATTCTCCCGCCAGAATCAGCTTCGGGAATGCTTCCTGCAGTTCCGCTTTGACCTTCTGCACGCCCTCCTCCGTCTGTCCCAGCACAAAAATGCTCCGCTTATTGCGCTCGATCCTCCGATAGAATTCATATGAAAAATCATTCTGCTCCGTCTCCTGCACACGCTGCATGCTGTCCGCATCCGCCGCCTTTAAGATCTCCTTCTCCCCAATGACGGAAAGATCCAGCTCCGAGATCACGTTGTGTACCACCGGGTCCGTCCCTGACGCAATCAGCATCTGCATGGAAATGTTTTCGATTGTATTTAAAACATCATTACTCAGATAGTTCTCGACCTGCCGCATCGATTCCCGCACGGTATAGTTGTCAAGACCGATCCCCATAATATCTATTTTTTTAATCATTGTGCACCTATATCATTACCATTATTTGAAAAAACATACCTTCGTCTGCGAAAGATATGTTTTTAGTATAGCAAACTTGTATTCGTATTTCAAGATTCTTCCATTCCAGTCAAATTTACAGACTTCTTTTACTGCTTTTTTATAATTATTTTATATTTGAAATGTCAATAACTTTTCCAAACTTTCCACGAAATCGGACAACTTTATTATTTCTTCACAAAACAGACATTCGATTATTTTACTATGTAAACCAGATTTTTTTCCCACTTTTCTGTGGATAATGTGAATAACTTCGTGTATAACTCGATTTTTCCTGTTTTTCCGTTTCTGCATTGTGGATAACTTTTTTGCAATTCACACTCATTTAGTCAGTTTTCCTTTTTCATTTTTTACAATTTGTGCATATTGTATAGACTGTGCCTTTTGTCCTATTCCTTCATTTTTTGCAATAATCCTGCGTTTTGAGGTGCAATATTGAGAAAATCATGTCCCTTCGTTATCAGGCAGAATGTAGCTGAAAATCAAAAGAGCTTCCTCTTCTCTTCCTCTTCTCTTCCTCTTCTTATGACGCAAAAATGAGACTATCACAAGTGATAGTCCCATTTTATATTCTCGTTTAGAAAATTCTTCTTACACAGATCGGGCTGCGGTAGGTAACATTGGAGTAAGTGATACCGCTGGACGGTGTGCTGGCATGCACGATCGTTCCATTTCCGATATAGATTCCAACATGTCCGCTGTAACATACAATGTCACCCGGCTGTGCAGATGAAAGGCTTACTTCATAACCACAGCCTCTCAACGCACTGGATGAATGCGGAAGGCCAATTCCAAATGCTGAATACACACTCATAACAAATCCGGAACAGTCCGTTCCATTCGTAAGGCTGCTTCCGCCATATACATACGGATTACCGACAAACTGACATGCATAGCTTGCAACTGCCTGACCGTTTGAACTGGTCGGTGCACTGTAGGATGCACTGGAATCTGAGGAGCTGGATGAACTGGATGAACTCTCAGAGTTCTTCTTTCTGGCGCTAGCTGCCGCTGCTGCCGCCGCCTCACGCTCTGCCTCTTCCTTCGCAAGACGTGCTTCCTCTTCTGCTTTGGACTCCGCCTGCACATACTCTGTCGTCAATGTGACATAATCGGTGGATACATAGCCGTCTCCCTCTTCTGTCGTCACAAGTGCCCAGCCCGGAATGGACTCATCGGTTACCACAAGGTCATCCTCAATCGGAACCATGGTTAAAACCGCTGCATCTGTGGACGGCTCTGTACGCACATAAAGCGTTGTCGTCGTAACTTTTGCATAGCGGGTACTTACAGACTTTGCAAGTTCCTCATCTCCGGCAACCACGTACTCACACTTCACATAACCGGTAACATTGCCGGATGTGATCTCATACCAGCCATCCTCTGTGGTCTGTAAAATCGTTGCCGCTGAATTATTGTAAAGCTTACCGACTACCTCGCTCTCTGTGTTCGGCTCGGTACGCACGTTTACGTAGTTATCTACCTGCGCAATGGCAATGTCTGCATATTCGGACTCTACCACCGGTGTCTCATTCTCGCTTACCTGTTCCTGCTGCGCTGCTGCTTCCTGCGCCACTTCCTCATTGCTTGCGACCAGACAATCTGCCACTGCAAGCGAAACGCCTGCGCTCGGGCTGCTGCTTCCCGTTCCGACTGCCACTGCTTCTGCTGTGGTAGCAACGGACACACCCGCAACCGGTGCTGCATATATCATAGATACAGGATCTCCTGCCAATAACATTCCAGTCAATACAATCCCTGTAGCTCTCAGTGTTCTTCTGTTCATGAATGCCTCCAACGGATTTATTACAAATTTGTTACATTTATTACATGGTTATTATAACAAAGCGTCTATATGATGTCAACCCGCTATATTTTGTAATACTCCGCAGATTTTACACAATATTTTCTTTTTCGACACGTCTTTTCCACAATCTGCGCCATTTTCCGACAAATCCGGGTTACATATGCTCCCAGATTTTCCCTTCCTGCTGCTGCCTTATGCCTTTCCGGTTTTATAGTTTGTTGCATTTTTCATAATTGCCATTCTCCTCCATCTGTGGCATAATAAAGCCATCATAAGAAGGAAAGGTGGGATTCGTATGGATTTTTCCAATGTTGATCTGGCGCTTGGCACACTGACGGCCTACGACTCCGGTTCTTCTGTCAGCTCCGGCAGTCTCGCCTATGCAGTCGGCACGGCCGTTCTCAGTCAGTCATTAGACCTGACCCAGCAGATGGGAGCCTCCATGATTCAGATGATGGAACATTCGGTGAACCCGGAGCTCGGCGGCAATATCGATATGTACGTATAGGGATCATGTAACAGATGCTCTCTGAAAAGAAAAGACGCGGCACACGATGTAACAGTGTGCCGCGTCTTTTTATGTTCCGGATCTCCTCCGGCAGTCTCAGGTATTCCTGTTCCTGTCGCAGCAATTATTTGGTAGCAATCGCTTCGATCTCGAGCATAACGTCCTTCGGAAGACGTGCCACCTCAACGCAGCTTCTCGCCGGGTACGCGCCCTCAAAAAATGTCGCATATACTTCGTTGATCGCTGCGAAATCATTCATTTCCTTAATAAATACGGTTGTTTTTACCACGTTCGCCATGCTGGTGCCTGCTGCCTCAAGCAGATGGGACAGGTTCGTCAGCGCCTGCTTTGCCTGCGCCACAGATCCCTCCGGGATCTCGCCTGTTGCCGGTACAACCGGAATAATACCGGAAGTGTATACCATGCCGTTTACCTCAATCGCCTGGGAATATGGTCCGATCGCTGCCGGTGCCTTGTCCGTGCTGATTACATTTTTCATGCTGTATTCCTTCTTTCTTATAGTCTGTCGGTTTCATCTATCATAGCACACCTAAAACAGCGATGCTACTATAATTTGCGGATTGCGCGCTCCGTAATCTCGATGCGGCGCTCCTTGTACAGTCTGCCGACCGCACGCTTGAATGCATTTTTGCTCAGCCCCGTCTCACGCATGATGACTTCCGGTGAAGCCTTGTCCGTAAACGGAAGCACGCCCGCAAATTCCTCAATCACTTCCATGACCTTCCCGGCGTCCGCATCCATCTGCAGATATGCCTTTTCCCGCATCGTGATGTCAAGCTTGCCGTCCGGCTTCACCCCGGTGACCTTCGCCTCAATCACATCGCCGATCTGGAGATGGCTGCAGTCCTCATGTGCCGGTATCATCGCCGAGTAGCAGTCATCCACTGCCACAAATGTTCCGAAATCATGACCGAACTCGTAGATCCGTCCGTTTACCGTGTCTCCTTTTTTATAAGGAGAATCCGTGCGCATCAGGTCGTACAGCTTTTTCATGCTTGCACAGAGTCTGCGGCTCTTATCGATGTAGAGCGTCACCAGAACCTCATCCCCCGGCTGCACCTTTTTCGTCATCTCTTTATATGGAAGAAACAGGTCTTTTTCCAGTCCCCAGTCCAGGAACGCACCGATTTTTCCAATCTCGGCAACCTCAAGCACCGCCAGTCCGCCAAGCGTAAGTTTCGGCTGGTTGGTCGTCGCAATGATGCGGTCCTTGGAATCCTTGTACAGGAATACTTCGATCTCATCCCCGAGCTTTGCGTCCGCCGGCACCTGCTTCTGCGGCAGAAGCACACGCGTCTCATCTCCCTCATGCTCCGCCAGATAGACTCCAAATTCTACTTTTTTGATCACTTTTAACTTCTGATATTCGCCTAATTTCATCTCGATCCTCATTTTCCATCAATTCTTCTCTGCCGCCGCAAATTCCACGATCGCATAGATCTGGTCTCCGCCGTCAGTCAGCACCACCGTTATCTTTTCCTCTGCCACCGCAACAACCGGATGCAGCACGTCGCCCAGCATTGCCGCACGTCGGTACTCTGCCCGCACGCCGCCGATTGCAAAATCCTCCGGCACAGATTCCTTTGCCACCAGAATGTATTTCCCGTTGTTCATGTGGTGGTTGGTGTCAATAAAAAATCCCGCCACCGGAACCGGCGGCATCTCAGTTCCGCCCTCCGGAACCGATAGCTTTCTCGCGCCCCACTCGCCCGGCAGTTCTTCTCCGATCTCCGGTCGGTAGGCATCCGCCACTTTCTCCGGGATGCGCATCGGGCGCATCCGCTCCATATCCATGTATACCCAGACAGAATTCGCCAGCACCAGTTCCTCTCCCTGTCCGTTCGTGATCCGGAAGTTGCGGTATCCATAAAATCCCTTAAATGCATACGGCCATGTCTCCACGCAGATTTTCTCTCCCATAACCGGGTAGCGTCTGATCTTAATCTCCCAGGAAGACAATACCCACGCCTGCTTCTGCTCTGCCAGATATTCCACGCCGATGTCCATATCTTCTGACTGGAACGTGCAGCAATCCTGCAGATAATCCATCACCGCCGGCAGTGTCAAATGCCGTTCGCTGTCCACTTCACTGTAACGTACGCGACTTTCAAACTGATACATGGAGTCCCTTCTTTCAATGCCTGTGTCTGTTATTATCGTAGTAATAGTAACACAGGGGAACAGGTTTTTCAATGACAGGAAGCAGATGCCGGATAAAGAAAAGACCTCATGAACGATGTTCATGAGGTCTTAGAAGCAGGGCTACAAGGATTCGAACCTTGAAATGACGGAGTCAGAGTCCGTTGCCTTACCATTTGGCGATAGCCCTAAGTGCTGTCAACAAAAGCTATTATAACAGGTCGGCAGAAAAAATCAAGTGTTTTTTTCAAAAATTTCGATTTTTTTGTCTACGAGTGCGTATAACACCTTCTCACCCCAGGAAATCCGGGCACTTCCGTTCGTTGCCTCCACAATTTCTTTTTCCACTTCCTGCTGCTGTTCTGCCGGAACCATAAGCTGAAGTTCCACTTTTTCTGTATACACGGTGTCGATCAGCGTGAGATTCTGCTGCGCGATCAGATACTGCAGCTTTCCAAGCCCGGTATAGTCCGTGCCGACTGTGAGACGAACGCCTTCCTTCTTATCTATAATGGTGCTCGCTGCAAGCCCCGCCTGCACAGCACCCTGATATGCCCGCACCAGACCGCCGGTGCCGAGCAGCACGCCTCCGAAATACCGTGTGACCACGACCGCCGCGTTGTGAACCTCCTCGCGCAGCAACACATCAAGCATCGGTCTGCCCGCCGTCTGCGCCGGCTCACCGTCATCCGAACAGCGGCTTAACTCCTGCCGGTCTCCGATCACAAATGCGGAACAGTTGTGTCTGGCGTCCCAGTATTTTTTCTTCATCTCCGCGATGAATGCCACCGCCTCCTCCTCCGAGGCAACCGGCCGGACCGTCGCTATAAATCTGGACTTCTTTTCTACAATCTCACCCTCGCCGCCGATATACACTGTCTTCATATGATCCACAATCCCGCCACCCGGGTCCTTTCCCTTCGCTTTCCACTCTTTTCAAATAGTAACACGGCAGCTTTCTTTTTTGCAATACGAATCCTTAAGAAACTGTGAAGAATGTCCGTATTTTCAGTTTTTTCTTTATTCTGACACAGTTCTTTGGTATAATACATTGATGGTGAATCAGAAAAGGAGGCCTACTATGAATTATGGAAAGAAACGTACTCGGAAGCGCGAGCATGAACTTGCTTCCAAGGGTACCATGATTCGCAAAAAATTCAACGTAATTTTTTGTAAGGCATTGCTTATATGCTTTTTTGCAGTCGTGATTGTCGGCGGATGCTCCGCGTTCGGAGTGATCTCCGGAATTATTGCTTCCGCTCCATCAATCGAAGATATCGATGCAACCCCGACTGGATACCTTACGACCGTGTTGGACAACCAGGGCAACCAGACCGCAACGCTCGTTGCATCCGGTTCCAACCGTAAATACGTGACGATCAACGAGATTCCGATCAATCTGCAGCATGCTTTTGTTGCGATCGAGGATGAGCGTTTTTACGATCACAACGGTATCGATCTGCAGGGTATTCTGCGTGCAGGATTAAAAGGCGTCGCATCCGGTTTTCATTTTTCGGAAGGCGCAAGTACCATCACACAGCAGCTGCTCAAAAATACCGTGTTTACCCAGTGGACAAGCGAACAGTCCATGGCGGACAAGTTCGAGCGAAAATTCCAGGAACAGTACCTGGCTCTCCAGCTGGAAAAGGTTGTGGACAAGGACTGGATTCTGGAAAATTACTTAAACGCAATCAACCTCGGTCAGAATACGCTGGGCGTCGGCGTCGCATCGGAGCGCTATTTCGGAAAAGATGTCTCGGATCTGACGCTTTCCGAATGTGCCGTGCTCGCGGCGATTACCCAGAGCCCGAGCTACTACAACCCGATCACACATCCGGATCACAACAAAGAACGCCGGCAGAAAGTCTTGAACAACATGCTTGACCAGGGCTACATCTCACAGAGTGAGTACGACGAGGCCGTTGCGGACAATGTGTATGACCGGATTCAGGTCGTCAATGTAGAGTCGCAGGATGAGAATATCAATTCCTATTTTGTAGATGAAATGACGGATCAGATCGTTCAGGATATGATCGACCGTCTGGGCTACACGGAGACGCAGGCTTACAAAGCTCTCTATCAGGGCGGACTTACCATCGAGTCCACGCAGGACCCGGATATCCAGAATATCTGCGATGAAGAGGTCAACAATCTGGAGAACTACCCGACCGATCCGAAGGTATCCTTCTCCTACCGCGTATCGATCCAGTCCCCGGACGGCACCATCTCAAATTACAGCCAGCAGACGATGCTTTCCTATTATCAGAAGTCAAACAAGAACTACAGCATCAACTTTGCCAGCGAGGATGACGCCCGCGCAGCGATCGAGCAGTATAAGATGGATCTTATGCAGGACGGAGACGTCGTTGTGGACGGCAGCGAGACGCTTACCTTTACCGTCCAACCGCAGGCCGCTTTAACCGTCATGGATCAGTCCACAGGAGAAGTGAAGGCACTCGTCGGCGGACGCGGCGACAAGACGGCCAACAAGACGTTAAACCGTGCAACGGACACCACAAGACAGCCGGGTTCCACCTTTAAGATTATCGCTGCCTATGCACCTGCACTGGACGCGGGAGGTCTCACACTTGCCGATGTCCAGGATGATGCGCCGTACAATTACGGTTCCGGACAGGGCGGAGCGGTCAATAACTACGACAAGCGCTACCGCGGTTTCACCACACTGCGCGAAGGTATCATTGATTCCATCAACGTCGTAGCGGTTAAGACGCTGGCGCAGATTGGTCCTTCCCTGGGTTACGATTACATCCGCAACTTTGGTTTTACCACCGTCGGCATCGACGAGAGCGGCAACGAGACACTGGCACTCGGAGGTCTCACCAACGGTGTCACCAACCTGGAGCTGACCGCCGCTTACGCCACCATCGCCAACAGCGGAACCTACATCAAGCCAAAATTCTATACAAGAATTCTGGATCATGACGGAAATGTACTGCTTGACAATACGGCACCGGAATCGCACACCGTCCTCAAGGAGACCACTGCATGGCTTCTGACCGACGCCATGAAGGACGTCATGACACAGGGAACCGGTACGCCGGCCTACTTCGGAAGCAGTATGGCGCAGGCAGGAAAATCCGGTACCACCACCAAGAACCGTGATGCCCTGTTTGCCGGATTCACACCTTATTACACCTGCGTGGTATGGGGCGGTTACGACGACAATGCGGTTCAGAACAGCGGACAGACCACCTATCCGAAGAAGATCTGGAAAGCGGTCATGAGCCGGATTCACGAGGATCTTCCTTATGCGGACTTTGAAAAACCGGACGGCATCGTCACTGCTACCGTCTGCAAAGAATCCGGAAAGCTTGCCATCGACGGCGTATGTACGAACGATCCGCGCGGCAACATGGCATATACCGAATATTTTGCAACCGGCACGGCACCGACCGATTACTGTGACCACCATATTCTGGCCAACATCTGTGCGGATTCCGGACAGCTCGCCGGCGCAAATTGTCCGAACACCTACGCAACCGGCGTATACGTGATTGGCGGCTCTGCGAACACAGAGGATGCTCCTTATCTTCTGACCGAAGAGGCTCTCGCCAATACCTGTACGATGCACAATGCACCGTCCACACCGTATGAGTCGACGCCGTACACACCTGTTCCGGGCGTGACGGATCTCCCGTCGCAGGATACCAATACCGGAACCACAGACAACAGCACCTCCCCGGGTGACAGCGGCACATCGACGGGTGAGAATCAGACCACCGGTGACAATACCGGCGGCTCTGCTGAGAATACCGGCGACAACGCCGACGGCAGTCAATAAAAAGATGCGCCCGGGTTTTGAAACTCTCAAAACCCGGGCGCATTTTTTTATCTGTCATGTTTTAATTCTCTGTAAAGGATCTTACCGTCTGCAGTACCTCCTCCGCCTTGTCCAGCGATTCCGCTGCATGTTCTCCCTGCTCACTGCAAAAATCGATGGTTCTCGCCTCAATACGCTCCAGATGCCCTCTGGCCTCCGCGCTGAGTGCCGCCGGCGTGTATTCTTTGATCGTAAGTCCTGCCAGCCGCTTCATATAACGATTCGTCGTCTCTCTGGCCTGGCGCTGACTGCGCATGCGCTGATCCATGATCTCAATCTCGCGCTCCTGCTTTTCCTGCTCCTGTCTCCGCGCGCCTGTATCCTCCTCATTTTTGACCTGCACGGCATGATATTCATACGCCTCCTCAAGCGCCTCCCAGAATGCTCCACGGAAGTCTACCGGACGTAAAAATACACGGAATACATTCCGCTCGTTGATGAAGAAATGAAGCTGCGCCGAACTGATTGTGGTCGTATAGATGATACAAACGGTACTGGGTGCCGTCTTGTTCAGATACGTTATGATCTGCTCCCCGTTGTACCCCTCCAAGGATAGTCCCGTTATCACGATGTCGTAATTCTTTTTCTTGATCTTTGCCGCCGCCTCTATGCCGTTTATCGCCGTCTCAATCTCAATATCCCGATCCTTCATCGCATCTGTAAATTCATGAATGATCTGGGGATACTTGCTGATGAACAGCAGATTATGCTTTGTATCGTCCTGTCCCATATCACATTCCTCCTATGTCGTTGCCTTTACTTCTTCCACAGGTCTCAAATTATTTTTCCAACCCTATATCTGCTGATATTTCCCACACTACTTTTCGTTTATTTTCTTATCTTGAATTATAATAGAATGTCCCCAACTATTCAATAGACTTCTTCTCCACTTTCTCCCTCAGATATTCTATCCGCAAAACTGCCTTCGCAGATTTTTTCTTCGTATTTACTATACAATCACAATTTATGGACTTTACAGTCAAAAACGCGAAAGCGCCCGGCAATCTGCCGGGCGTTCCCGCGTTGATGTATATACTAACTAAGGGGATTAGATTCACCAATCTAATCAAATTAGATTAGTGCATATTAATGTAACTCTCTGGATACGAAATCCGGATAGCCGGACTCTAATCCATGCTCTGTCGAGTCAAGACCCTCGATCTCCTCCTCTGCGGTGACTCTGAGACCGATCGTTTTCTTTAATACGGTAAACACGATTGTCATTGTGATGATCGTCCATCCTGCGATGCAGAGGATTCCCAGACACTGGATGGCAAGGTGATGTACACCGCCGCCGTAGAACAGTCCGTCCTTGTAATCAAAGAATCCTACCGCGAGGGTACCCCAGATACCGTTGCAGCCGTGTACTGCCACTGCACCGACCGGATCATCTACTTTCAGTTTATCCTCAATAAAGTATACTGCCACGCAGACAAGCACACCTGCGACTGCTCCGATAATAAAAGCTCCGATTGCATCTACGTTCGAGCATCCGGCTGTGATTGCCACAAGGCCTGCCAGCGAACCGTTTAAGGACATGGACACATCCGGTTTTCCGTTTCTGATCCAGGTATAAAGCATTGCGGTTACGGTTGCAACTGCCGGTGCAATCGTTGTGGTTGCAAAAATCTGTGACAGCTGCATGGTGTCGGTTGCTGCTGCGCCGTTGAAGCCGTACCAGCCGAACCAGAGAATAAATACGCCAAGGGCACCGATCAACAGGTTGTGACCGAGAATAGGCTTCGGCTTGCCGTTCTTGTCATATTTTCCAATACGCGGTCCCAACATTGCCGCACCGATGAAAGCAGTGATACCACCAACCATATGGATGCAGGCAGAGCCCGCGAAATCTGTAAATCCCATATCTGTCAGCCACGGTGTACCGCCCCATACCCAGTGAGCTTCGATCGGGTACACACATAAGCTGATGATAAAACTGTAGATACAGTAGGTAATGAACTTTGTCCTCTCTGCCATGGCACCGGATACAATCGTTGCAGCGGTTGCACAAAATACCAGGTTAAACACAAACGCCGACCAGTCGGTCTCGCCGAAATTCGTAAACGGGTTCAGTCCCCAGCCGACAAATTTTCCATCGCCGCACAAAAGGTTGTAACCGAGCAGATAAAACGCCACGGTTCCGATACAGAAATCCATCAGGTTCTTCATCGTGATATTTCCGACGTTCTTTGCTCTCGTAAATCCTGCCTCTACCATGGCGAATCCACATTGCATAAAAAAGACTAACGCTGCTCCCATAAGGAACCATACACTCATATCCATAAGCTTATCCTCCTGCAAAAAAAGAGGATAACAGCGATCACAGACATTCCTGTGTTCTCTATTATCCCCTTTGATAATATGTTACAATATTTGATTTTTTCATAATAATCTGTAGTGCTCCTTCATCGCTCCTATAGAAGGCTCCTCAATTCCTCCTATAACAGCACTCCTTAAACAGGCTTACAATGCTTTCGTGCCATGCTCACCTGTACGAATACGGATTGCATCTTCGACATCATACACGAAGATCTTACCATCTCCGAAATGTCCGGTGTTAATCTCATCTACGATCTTGTCAATCAGCTTCGGTGCAACTTCGTCTGCCACAACCGTCTCGACTTTGATCTTCGGAAGCAGATTCACGGAATACTCTGCACCGCGGTAGTTCTTAATAATTCCCTTCTGGTTACCATAGCCCATGCTGTTGACGATATTCAAACCGTTTACTTCCTCGGTATCCAGCACGCCCTTTAAGTCTTCCAGTTTTTCCGGCTTAATAATAATTTCCAGTTTTTTCATGCCAAGCTCCTCCTTTATATTCAGTTTTAGCGAAAGCGCTGCTCCCATCCCTCTGCTGTTCACAGTTTATTCATTTAAGATTCAAAAATCTTTCATCCTGCAAACACGAAAACTTCATTTCTTTGTCATATACTAAGACCATGGAAATGGTAATTATCATTATTTGTTAATTATAAAACTTTTTCATAATCTGCCAGGTGACGGTTGTCACCTGGCAATCCTCCCCTTTCGGGGAGTTTTTTCTCCCTTTAGGGGGAATTTTTATTTAGGAGGTTGATGGTAGCAGTTATACCTCGAAAATCAAATCTCCATAGGACGGCATCGGCCACATTGACTTATCAACTAACATCTCGAGCTTATCTACCGGCGCTCTGAGTTCATCCATCGCTGTCTTTACCGTATCTCTGTAGTATACAGCCTGCTCTCTGCCCTCATCCATTGCAGATGCTTTCTCTGTCACATCCTTTAACTTGTCGAGAGCATTCTGTGCGTCTGCCAGAAGATCGGATACCTCTGTGAGGATCTCTGTCTGCGCGCTGATATCTGCGCCGCATGCACTCTTTACGGCATTGATGGACTGTGCCAGTACCGTTGTATATTTGATAACTGCCGGAATGATCTGCTTTGCAGCAATGTCGATCATTGCCTTTGCCTCGATATTGATCTCTTTGGCGTAGGTCTCATACTCGATCTCCACACGGGAATCCAACTCAGCCTTGGTAAATACCTTGAACTTCTCAAACAGTGTCACTGCCTTCTCTGTGTTGAGTGCCGGGATCGCATCTACCATGGAGCGGATGTTCGGAAGACCGCGCTTCTCTGCCTCTGCTACCCACTCGTCTGAATATCCGTTGCCGTTGAATACGATTCTCTGATGCTCGGTTGCATACTCCTTGATCAGATCATGTACTGCCATGTCAAAGTCATCTGCCTTCTCTAAGACGTCGCATGCCTCTGCAAATGCCTCTGCCACGATCGTGTTGAGTACCACGTTCGACTGGGCGATGGAATCCTGGGAGCCTACCATACGGAACTCGAATTTATTGCCTGTGAATGCAAACGGTGATGTACGGTTACGGTCGGTTGCATCCTTCATGAAATCCGGAAGCGTCTTAACACCGGTCTCTAACTTCTTGCCGGAGATACTGTGTGTTGCCTCACCAGTGCTGATCAGCTGTGAAAGCACATCCTGCAGCTGCTCACCAAGATATATGGATACGATTGCTGGCGGTGCCTCGTTTGCTCCTAATCTGTGATCGTTTCCGACATCTGCTGCTGCCTCTCTCAAGAGATCTGCATGCCTATCTACTGCTTTTAAGATGCAGGTAAGGACTAACAGGAACTGGATGTTCTCATGCGGTGTCTTGCCCGGCTCTAAAAGGTTGATGCCATCGTCTGTCGTGATCGACCAGTTGTTGTGCTTACCGGAACCGTTCACACCTGCGAATGGCTTCTCATGAAGCAGACACTGTAAACCATGACGGCCGGCAACTTTCTTCAATGTCTCCATAACGAGCTGGTTGTGATCGACTGCCACGTTCGCCTCTGCGTAGATCGGAGCAAGCTCATGCTGTGCCGGGGCCACCTCGTTGTGCTGTGTCTTTGCCGTAACGCCAAGCTTCCAGAGTTCCTCATTGACGTCCTTCATGTACGCACCGATGCGCTCACGAATCGATCCGAAATAGTGATCGTCCATCTCCTGTCCCTTCGGCGGCATTGCTCCGAATAAGGTACGTCCGGTAAAGATGAGATCCTTTCTCTGTAAATACTTCTCGCGGTCTACGATAAAGTATTCCTGCTCCGGTCCAACGGACGGTGTTACTTTCTTTGATGTAGTATTTCCGAATAATTTTAATAAGCGAAGTGACTGCTCATTGATTGCTTCCATAGAGCGGAGAAGCGGCGTCTTCTGGTCAAGCGCCTCACCTGTGTAAGAACAGAACGCGGTTGGAATACAAAGGGTTGCACCTGCTGCATCCTGTCTCACGAATGCCGGTGATGTACAATCCCATGCGGTATAGCCTCTGGCTTCAAATGTTGCTCTAAGACCTCCTGACGGGAAAGAAGAAGCATCCGGCTCGCCCTTGATCAATTCCTTACCGGAAAAGCTCATCAGCACTTTACCATTCTCCATCGGAGCTGTGATAAATGCATCGTGCTTCTCTGCGGTCACGCCTGTCAGCGGCTGGAACCAGTGTGTGTAATGGGTAGCGCCTTTTTCAATCGCCCACTCTTTCATCTCATGTGCGACAACATCCGCTGTCTCGAGATCCAGTTCTTTTCCCTCGTTGATTACTTCCTTTAACTTCTTGTAGACTTTCTTCGGAAGACGTTCCTGCATTACTGCATCGTTGAATACGTTTTCACCGAAAATCTCTGCTGCATTAAGGTATCCTGTTTCGCTCATCTTCTACATCCTTTCTTCTCACTAATCCAATCCCCTAAGACCAGACTTGCTTATTCTAATGTACGCGATTTCCTGTCGGATTTCAACCAGAACTTCATGTAAAGTTCTGTATACAGAAAAAAGGGCATTCCAAGTCTATTGGAACACCCTTGTTCATCGCTCACATTGTTTTGTTGGTATTAAGATAATACTTTTTAAAACGAAATGCAAGCGAAAACTTTATATATTTTTAATTTTTACACTTCTAACAAAAATAATAAAGTTCTAGTCAAATTATTGTGAAAAAATTCTGTTGTCCGACAAAACAACTTCATTCCATAAAGAATTAGTCGTTTGCCTTACCTACGGAACCGAACAGCTCCATCTTCTCTTTTACAGTTGCCTTGATTGCCTCTGCGCCAGGAGCAAGAAGTTTACGCGGGTCAAAGCCCTTGCCTTCCAGATCCTTGCCAGCCTCGATATATTTACGTGTAGCATCTGCGAAAGATAACTGGCACTCTGTGTTTACGTTGATCTTTGCAACGCCGAGAGAGATCGCCTTCTTGATCATATCTGCAGGGATACCTGTACCGCCGTGAAGAACTAACGGCATAACGCCTGTCTTCTGCTGGATTGCATCCAGAGTCTCAAAGCTTAAGCCCTTCCAGTTTGCCGGATATTTTCCGTGAATGTTACCGATACCTGCTGCAAGCATATCTACACCGAGATCAGCTACACGCTTGCACTCGTCCGGATCTGCGCACTCGCCCATGCCGACAACGCCGTCTTCCTCGCCGCCGATGGAACCAACCTCAGCCTCGATAGACATTCCCATTGCATGTGCAACCTGAACCAGCTCCTTGGTCTTCTCAACGTTCTCGTCGATCGGATAGTGGGAACCGTCGAACATGATGGATGTGAATCCAGCCTTGATGCACTTGTAGCATCCTTCGTATGTACCATGATCCAGATGAAGTGCAACCGGAACTGTGATACCGAGCTCATCATGCATAGCCTTAACCATAGCTGCAACTGTACCGAAACCGGTCATATACTTACCAGCGCCCTCGGAAACACCAAGGATTACCGGAGACTGTAACTCTTCTGCTGTCAGGAGAACAGACTTTGTCCACTCAAGGTTGTTGATGTTGAACTGACCTACTGCATAGTGACCAGCTTTTGCTTTTTCTAACATTTCTTTTGCAGATACTAACATAATGAATTCCTCCATAACTTAATCAATTTGCCGCAATGCGGCAGTTGTTTTTACCCTACCGCTATTATATATTACTTCCTGTAAAAAATAAAGTTAAATTTTTAACAAAACATACTTCCCGACAAGGTCTCTCACTCGCCCTGCGGCACCATAATCTCGACTGCCTTGCACAGGTTCTTCACCACGACCTCCTCATGGTCGCCGCCGAATTCTCCATCCAGCGTCCACGGGATTGTGTTCTTCGCCGTGAACCGCACTTCGCTGGTCTTAAACGAATAAATCATGTCCGTATCGTCCACAAGATTGATCAACGATGCGATGATCTCGTTTAACTCGATCGGGTTCTTCGGCTTTTTGATGAGTGTGACCTCGAAGACTCCGTCATCCAACAGGACGTCCTTTCCGGTCATCCCCTTAAATCCGCCCACAGAGGTGGAGTTGCTGATCATCCCGTAGATGAACTCGTCCTGAAGACGCACATTGTCATACTCTACCTGCATGAGGAACGACGGGATATCATGCAGGCACTTCGCGCCCTCTAAGATGTAAGCCGCGTGTCCGAGCACATTCTTCCACTCCTGGCTCGTCTTGTAGGAAACTTCCGTAAACAGTCCGAACGCCGCCACATATACGAAGAAGTCCCCGTTAAACGCTCCGATGTCGCACGGGAACACCCGTCCTGCAACGGCTGTCTCTGCCGCCTTGACCATATTCTTCGGAATGCCAAGTGATGTGGCAAAATCATTCGTGCTGCCCGCTGCAATATAGCCGAGCGGTACCTTTTTCTCACGGTGCATCATCCCCGTCACCACTTCATCCAGCGTACCGTCCCCGCCGCTGCACACGACGAGATCATAATCGCCGGCTTCCGTCTCGATCTTATGTATCGCGTCTCCCTGTGCCTGTGTCGGATAGATGGTGACCTCATAATCCGCCTTCACCATCACATCCACAATATCCAACAGCTGATTCTTGATCTGTGCCTTGCCTGAAAACGGATTAAACACAAACAGTAACTTTTTCTTTGTACCCATTATTTATACACCCTTATCTTATTTCTTTCTATGAGACGAGGAATTCCTCAATCGCTGCAACGGCTTCCGCTTCGTCCGCTCCCTCTGCATCCACAAGAATCTCCTCACCGTTTAATAGCGCCAGACTCATCATCCCCATAATGCTCTTCGCATTGACACGGCTGTCACCATGTTCCAGATAGATTTTGCTTTCATACCGGTTTGCCACCTGCACGAGATTTGCGATCGGTCTTGCCTCAAAATCCTGCTGCATCTTTACTACCACACTCTTTTTCATTGCATCCTCCCATCCTCGCTTTTTAACTTACACCTTACACTGTCTGCTGCCGGAGGCTGTCTGCCATCTCGCTGATTCTGCGAAGCCTGTGATTCACACCTGATTTTCCCACAGGAGGATTCAGGTAGGTTCCCAGTTCTGCAAGCGGCGCATCCGGGTATTCCAGCCGAAGCAGTGCCATCTCTTTGAGATTCTCCGGCAGATATGACAAGCCGGCCGTCTCTCTTATATATTCAATGTCCGCAAGCTGTTTGACTGCAGCGTTTACCGTCTTGCTGATATTCGCTGTCTCGCAGTTCACCTTACGGTTCACCGAATTACGCATTTCCTTCAGAATCCGCACGTTCTCCAGATTCATGAGCGCAACATGCGCCTCCATAATGTTTAGAATATCTACAATCTGCGAGCCTTCCTTCAAGTACACAACCTGATATTTTTTGCGCGCCACAATCTTGGCATCCATGTCAAAACTGTTGATTACATCCCGAAGCTGCTCGGCCTGCGGGATACTTCGGCACACAATCTCAAAATGGTAGGATTTGTTGGGATCGCTGATCGATCCTCCCGCCAGAAACGCCCCTCTTATGTACGCCCTCTTGCAGCAGCTCTGCTGAATGAGGAGTCCCTTGACTGTATCTTCCGGCTCCGCCTCCCCCGTGGCATCGTTGTACATTTTAACCGTGGAAAAAACGCTGCGCGCCTCCTCCTCGGTATGGATTTCTTCTATATGAAACAGTTCTGCTAACAGCAGCTGATATTTTTGCATCAGCAGCCGGTTCTCCAACTCTGCCGCAGGAATCCTTCCCTCAAACGCAATCAGCGCCGCCAGCTCTGCAATCTGGCAATGTCTGCTCTTTCCCAGATGTTTTGCCAGTTCTGTTTTTACCTCACTTGAAAATGACATAGCTTACTCCAACCGTCCCCCGCGTCCATCGGCTCTGCCCTTTGTCTGCGGGGTCTATTTCCCGCGAAGCGCATCTTTGCCGATGTCGCGGTGCTCTATTTTCAGTCCGTATCCCTTCTGTCCGGAAAGCCGTTCATACAACGCATTGGCGAGTGTGACCGAACGGTGCTTTCCTCCGGTACAGCCGATGGAAATTACAAGCTGGTTCTTCCCTTCTGCAATATAATTCGGAATCAGGAAATTCAGCATATCCTCGAGCTTGTCCAAAAACGTATGTGCCTCCTCATACTGGAACACATAATCCTGGATCTCCTTGTCATTGCCCGTCTTTGCCCGCAATCCCTCCACATAATACGGATTCGGCAGGAAACGCACGTCAAAGACCAGATCGGAGTCCGCCGGGATCCCGTACTTAAATCCAAACGACAGAATCGTGATAAACAGATTCTTATAGTCCTGATTCTGCACAAAAATCTTATCCAGCTCCGCTTTCAGCTCTCTGGTCAGAAGCTGGCTGGTATCTATAATATAATCCGCGCTCTCTTTTAAAAACGCCAGACGCTTTCTCTCTTCTTCAATGCCCTTGTCCACCCGGTCTCCGCCGGACAGCGGATGGTTTCTTCTGGTCTCCTTGTAGCGCTTGACCAGCACGGAATCCTCCGCATCAAGGAACAGGATCTCATAGTGTACCTGCTTTTTCTTGATCCGCGCAAGCACGTCACGCATCTCTTCCAGTGCCTGGCCGTTCCGGATGTCAATACCGACCGCCACTTTCTGCAGTTCTGCATTTTCCTGCAGGCTCGACAGCTCCACGAACTTTTCAAGCAATGCAATCGGAAGATTATCCACACAGTAGTATCCGATATCTTCCATCATCTTAATTGCCGTACTCTTTCCGGCTCCGGACATTCCGGTCAAAATCACGAACTTCATGCCTGTCACTCTCCATTCCTGCGTATCCTGCTGTTATCTTTGTCTATCGGGCTAAAATTCGCCAAGCATCTTAATCTCCGGTTCCAGCTTCACCTGAAACTGTCTGTCCACCTCTGCGCTCACATCCGCAATCAGCGTCCTCACATCCTGTGCGGTCGCATTCCCTGTGTTGACCACAAATCCGCAGTGTTTCTGCGATACCTGTGCTCCGCCGACCCGGTATCCGCGCAATCCCGCATCCATGATCAGCTTTCCGGCAAAATATCCCTCCGGCCGTTTAAATGTGCTTCCCGCACTCGGATATTCGAGCGGCTGCTTTTCGGCGCGCTGCGTGGCAAGTTCCTTCATCCGTGCCCGGATGGCCTGCTCCTCTCCCGCTGCAAGCTTCAATACCGCCTGTGTGACAATATAGTGCTTCTTTAAAATGCAGCTCGTGCGGTAGCCAAGCTCCAGCTCCTCCACGGACAGCACATGCTGTACTCCCGTCTCATCGAGCACGGTCACAGTCTCTATGATGTCCCGCATCTCTCCGCCGTAAGCTCCCGCATTCATCACAACTGCACCGCCGATCGTTCCCGGAATCCCGGCTGCAAATTCCATCCCGGTCAGCGCATGTGACGCAGCAAGCGACGCCGTGCGTGACAGGAGTGCTCCCGCTCCCGCCGTAATCCGCACGCCGTCTGCCGAAATCTCATCCATCCCGTCTCTGGTAAGAATGACCACCCCACGGATGCCGCCGTCTCCCACGAGGAGGTTACTGCCGTTTCCGACAATGTAATACGGCTCTCCCGCCTCCCGGCATGCACCGGTAACTGCTGCAAGCTTCCCCGCTTCCGGCGTCACCAGCACATCCGCCGGACCGCCCACACGAAAGGTCGTGTGGCGGCTCATCGGCTCGTTCGGATGAATATTTTCTTTTCCTGCGATCTGTTCTAACGTATCCAATAACTGTTGTTTCATGCCTGTTCCTTTAAAAATGCAATATAGCCGCGATATGCCTCATACAGATCCACCTTGCTGATGATCTCCCACGGTGCATGCATGTTCAGCACTGCCACACCGCTGTCAATCACACGCATGCCATAGTTGGCAAGAATGTAGGCGATCGTTCCGCCGCCGCCCTGGTCTACCTTGCCGAGTTCTGCCGTCTGGAATGCCACCTCGTTGCGATCCATGATCGCGCGGAGTGCTCCCACGTACTCTGCATTCGCATCGTTCGATCCGGATTTGCCTCTGGCTCCGGTATATTTGTTAAACACAAGTCCTCTTCCAAAATATGCTGCGTTGCGCTTCGTCATCACGGACGGGAAGTTCGGGTCAAATGCCGCCGATACATCCGAAGAGAGAACGCTCGAGTTCTTTAGTGCACGTCTGAGTGCCAGTTCAGAATACGTTCCTGCCGCATTCATCACCTCTGCGACCGTATTCTCGAAGAAACGGGACTGCATACCGCTCGCACCGACACTTCCGATCTCTTCCTTGTCTACTAGAAGGCATACACTTGTGATCTCCGGCTTCTCCATCGCCGCAATCGCCTCAAAGGAAGGATATGCGCACACTCTGTCATCGTGTCCGTAGCCCATAATCATGCTTCTGTCAAAGCCGTAGTCTCTCGCTTCGCCGGCCGGTACGACCTCAATCTCCGCAGAGAGGAAATCCTCTTCCTCTATATCATATTCCTTTGCAAGGATCTTCATGATATTGGCTTTTACCTTTTCCTTGACGTCGTCTTTTTCATCCGCTTCCGCCGGAATGCTGCCGATGATCAGATCGAGGTTTTCTCCCTCAATGACCTTGGCTGCCTTTTTCTCCATCTGCTCTCCGGAAAGGTGGATCAAAAGATCGCTCACGCCGAATACCGGATCACCCGGCTTGTCTCCGACACTCACTTTGACCACGGTGCCGTCCTTTTTCGCAATGACGCCGTGCAGAGCCAGCGGCAGTGTCACCCACTGGTACTTCTTGATACCGCCGTAATAGTGGGTATCCAGCATCGCGAAATCCGTGTCTTCATACAGCGGGTCCTGCTTTAAGTCCATGCGCGGGGAATCGATATGTGCGCCGAGAATATTCATGCCGTGCTCCATGCTCTTCTCACCGATTACGAACAGGGCAAGTCCTTTTCCCATATTGTTTGCATATACTTTATCTCCGGCTGCAAGCTTTGTACCCTTCTCCAGCACGGTATCCAGATTTACGAATCCCGCCTTCTCTGCTTTCTGTGCAAAATAGGTGACGCACTCGCGCTCCGTCTTGCAGTCTGACAAAAACTTACGGTACTCCTCTGCAAAATCAAAAACTTCGTTTCTCTTTTTTCCTTCCGGGTATTTCTCCCATGCGTTCATTCTTTCCATTGCTGTTGTTTCTCCTAACCTATATTGATCTATTCGTCTTCCTCATCGTCGGACTTCTTCGTCAGGTTCTCCTGTACACGGCGGTACAGCTCCTGTGCGGCATTGTAACCCATCTTCTTCTGTCTGTGGTTGACTGCCGCCGCCTCACAGATGACTGCAAGGTTACGTCCGGCGCGGATCGGAAGCGAATGACATACGACTTTATTGCCGAGGAACTCTGTGTACTCCTCCTCAAGTCCCAGACGGTCATACTCGTTATCCTTCTTCCAGTCTTCCAGCTTGATGACCAGATCGATCTGCTGCTTCTCCTTGACGCCCTCGACACCGAACAGCGTCTTCACATCAATGATGCCGATTCCGCGCAGCTCGATAAAGTAACGTGTGATGTCCGGTGAAGTACCGATCAGCGTATGCTCGTTGATCTTGCGTATCTCCACGACATCATCAGTTACCAGACGATGTCCTCTGCGCACAAGCTCGAGTGCCGCCTCGCTCTTACCGATGCCGCTCTCTCCCATAATCAGAAGTCCCTCGCCGTAGACATCTACAAGCACGCCGTGAATGGTGATGCACGGTGCCAGCTGCTCGCTCAGGCAGTAGATCAGCTCCGCCATGAACTCGGATGTGCTTCGCTTGGTTCCGAATACCGGCAGGTTGCTCTCCTCCGCAATTTTGAGGAACATCTCGTCCGGCTTTAAATCACGGCAGAAAATGACGCACGGAATATCGTAAGCCATAAACTCCCGGTAGATCGCTTCTTTTTTCTTCTCATCCAGCTGTTGCAGATACGTGTATTCCACGGTACCAATGATCTGCACACGAGACTGCTCAAAATGCTCGAAATAGCCGCTCAGCTGCAATGCCGGACGGTTGACATCACGGATCATGATCCGATGTCCTTTTAATTCCATCTGCGGAATAAAATTGCACAGATCGAGAATCTGCGCCACTTTTGCTACACCAACACCACTCATCCCTTACGCTCCTTTGTATGTGATTTACTTTTGTGCAAATTATACCATAGGCACATGGAATCTTCAACTAATCGGACGGCTGGTTTTCCCGTTCTTTCTCCCGGAAAAACCGATAAACCGAGCGCGCCGCCTGCGGGCTCATGCTGTCCGTCTGTGCAAGGTCTTCCTCCGTCGCCTCACGGATTGCCTCCAGCGACTGATATTTTTTCATCAGCGCCTTGCGCCTTGCCGGTCCGATATCCGGAATGTCATCCAGCACGGAATGTACCTGCTCCTTGCTCCGGAGCGACCGGTGGTACTCAATCGCAAAACGGTGCGCCTCGTCCTGAATTCGCGTAATCAGCTTAAATCCCTCGCTTCCACGGTCGATGGGTATCTCTACATTATGATAGTATAGCCCGCGCGTGCGGTGATTATCATCTTTGACCATTCCACAGACCGGAATATTAAGATGCAGCTCCTCCAGCACTTTGAGTGCGATGTTCACCTGCCCGCGGCCGCCGTCCATCATGATCAGATCCGGAAATCTTGTGAAACTGCCGTACTCCTCTGACAGGTCTTTTTCTTCCATCTCCTCCATCTCACGCATGCCATGCGTAAATCTTCTCGTCAGCACCTCATACATGGAGGCATAGTCATCCGGTCCCGACACCGTCCGCAGCTTGAACTTCCGGTAGTCACTCCGCTTTGGCTTGCCTTTCTCATACACAATCATGGAACCGACCGACTCAAAACCGCTCGTATTTGAGATATCGTACGCCTCCACGCGATTTAATCCTTTCATATCTAAAAGCTGTTCAATCTCCTTTAACGCGCCGATCGTCCTGCCTTCCTCGCGCTTGATCTTCTCGCGATCCTGCGCAAGAACCATCTTGGCATTCTTCTGTGCGAGTTCCACCAGCTTTTCTTTCATGCCCTTCTGCGGTACGCGGATGTAAACCTTGCTGCCCCGCTTCTCGCCAAGCCAGTCGGCAAGCACCTCCTGCTCCTCGATCTCCTGCGGCAGCATAATCTCTCTTGGAATAAACGGCGTTCCCGAATAGAACTGCTTTATGAACGTGGTAAGGATCTGGGCTTTGGTATCCTCCGTTCCGATCTTCACATAAAAATGGTCTCTGCCGATCAGCTTGCCGTCACGGATAAAAAATACCTGCACCACCGCGTCGCGGTCATCCGCCGCCAGTGCGATAATGTCCTTGTCCTCGCCGTCCGTGTGCGTAATCTTCTGCTTCTGTGCGATCTGTCTGACACTGTTTAAAAGCTCCCGGTACTCAATCGCCTTTTCAAATTCCAGATTGGCCGACGCCGTATTCATCTTCTCTTCCAGAGACTTTAGCACCGGCGCATAATTGCCATTTAAAAATTCCACCACCGCATCCACACGCTCGCGGTACGCTTCCTTTGTGATATATCCCTGGCAGGGCGCCGTGCACTGATGAATATGATAATTCAGACACGGGCGGTCCTTTCCCGTGTCGCGCGGCAGGTTCCGGTTGCAGGTGCGCAGCTGATAGATCTTGTTTACCAGCTCGATCGTATCCTTGACTGCTCCCGCGCTCGTGTAAGGGCCAAAGTACCGCGATTTGTCTTTTTTCTGCTGGCGGGAAAAGAGAACTCTCGGAAAATCTTCCCCGAGAGTCACTCTGATGTACGGATATGTCTTATCGTCCCGCAGCATGGTGTTGTACTTCGGCCGATGTTCTTTGATCAGATTACATTCCAGTACCAGCGCCTCCAGTTCGGAATCCGTCACAATATACTCAAACCGCGCAATCTGTTTTACCATCTGCGCTTTTTTAATACCCTCATCATGGCTTGGCTGAAAATACTGGTGCACCCGCTTGCGCAGACTGACCGCCTTGCCAATGTAGATAATGGCATCACGGCTGTCATGCATAATATAAACTCCCGGCTGATCCGGGAGTTTTTTAAGTTCTTCTTCAATTACAAACATTACTGTTCCTCATGATCCTGCGTATTGCGCAGCAATACATCATCCATGTTCTGACTCTCTGCGGCTGTTTTTCCCTCCTCGAGTTCCTGACGGGCTTCCTCCGCCTGCTCGAAGAACGTCTTCTTCTCCGCCTCGTCCTCCGGCTCCGGGATTCCTTTCAGTTCACGGAAAATCTTCATGAATTCCTTACCGGTAATCGTCTCATGCTCGTAGAGGTATTCTGCGATATGATCGAGCACCTCCCGGTTCTCCGTGAGGAGACGTATCGCCTCATCATATGCGTGATTAATAATGGCAAGTACCTCCTTATCAATCTGCGCCGCCGTGTCCTCACCGCAGATCAGTCCTGCGCGGTTGTCCAGATACTGGTTCTCCACCGTCGCCAGGCACATCATACCGAACTTATCGGACATACCGTACTGCGTTACCATTGCTCTGGCAATTGCCGTCGCCTGCTCAATATCGTTCGCAGCACCGCTGGTTGCCGACTGGAATACCAGCACCTCCGCCGCACGTCCTGCCATGTAAGTGGTAATCTTCGCTAAAAGTTCATCCTTGGTCTGGAGATACTTCTCCTCCTCCGGCGTCTGCAGCGTGTAGCCAAGCGCGCCCATCGTACGAGGAACAATCGTGATCTTCTGTACCGGCTCGGTGTTCTTCTGAAGCGCCGTCACCATCGCGTGGCCGACCTCATGGTAGGACACGATCTTGCGCTCCTTGTCACTCATCACGCGATCCTTCTTCTCCTTGCCGCCGACTGCCACAAGTTCAAACGCGTCAAACAGATCGGACTGGTTGACAAACTTTCTGCCGTTCTTGACGGCATTGATTGCTGCCTCATTGATCATATTGGCAAGATCGGAACCCACCAGACCTGCCGTCGCAAGTGCCAGTGCATCCAGATCCACGGTCTCATCCATCATGACGTCCTTGGAATGTACCTTGAGTGTCTCCAGGCGTCCCTTCAGATCCGGCTTATCGACAATAATCCGGCGGTCAAAACGTCCCGGACGGAGCAGCGCCTTGTCCAGTACCTCCGGACGGTTGGTTGCAGCGAGAATCAGAATTCCCTTGGACGTATCAAAGCCGTCCATCTCCGCAAGGAGCTGGTTCAATGTCTGCTCTCTCTCGTCGTTGCCGCCGTAACGCGTGTCACGGCTCTTACCGATCGCATCGATCTCATCGATAAAGATGATACACGGTGCCTGCTTCTGTGCTTCCTTAAACAGATCCCTCACACGGGAAGCTCCGACACCGACGAACATCTCCACAAAATCCGAACCTGCCAGCGAGAAAAACGGTACCTTCGCCTCGCCCGCCACTGCCTTGGCAAGGAGCGTCTTACCGGTTCCCGGAGGTCCCACAAGAAGCGCACCTTTCGGCAGCTTCGCACCGATGTCGCGGTACTTTTTCGGGTTGTGCAGGAAATCGACAACCTCCTGCAGCGATTCCTTCGCCTCATCCTGTCCCGCAACATCCTTGAACGTCACGCCGGTCTGCTTCTCCACATAAACTTTGGCATTGCTCTTGCCGACGCCCATGGTGCCGCCACCCATCCGGCGCATCACCACGCCGAGCACAACCCAGATCAGCACCAGCGGAATCAGATAACTTAAGATGCTGTAAATCCAGGTGGACGTGTTATCCGGAATCACTCCGCTGATATCCACACCCTTTTCCTTAAGTAACGGAATCAGTTCATCATCCGCCACACGCCCGCAGTAATACGTCACCTCGTAAGGCGTTTTCTCATCGGAATCCAGCGTGATGTCGATCTGATAGGAACCAATCTCCACCGACTTCACGCTTCTGCCTTCCCATTTGCCGGTGCCGTTCACCATGTCGAGGAACTCCGAGTAGGACACCTCCTGCGTGCTCATCTGGTTGAACTGATTGGTTACAAGACTCATAATAAACAGCGCAATCAGTGAAATCAGTATAAATGCCATCAGAATCTGGCCATTGTGGTTTCCTTTGCCGCCGTCTCCGTTATTCCCTCCGTTTGAATTACCATTATTGTAATTGTTATTTGATCCCTGATTGTCCATTGAAGTATTTATCCTTTCCAACAGACTCCGCCAGTTCAGAGTCTGGATTCTTATCGTATATCTTCTATATTATATTGAAAATGGAATTTAAAAGCAATACGTTCTTCGTGAAGTTTTCCTGTCATTTCTAAAATAATTCTAAAATTTCCCGGCATACTATTTTCTGTGTTTTTGAAATTATGCTGGATTTTCCGGACACTTAGTTGTATACTGTATGGGTTATATAGAGCGTATTACTATTATTCACACAACTGTACTTTTATATGAGGAGGAAAACCCTATGCCTGTAAAATATGTCTTTGTCACCGGTGGTGTCGTTTCCGGCCTTGGGAAAGGTATCACGGCTGCTTCTCTGGGAAGACTTTTAAAAGCCCGTGGCTACAAAGTGACCATGCAGAAATTCGACCCGTACATCAACATCGATCCCGGAACCATGAACCCGATCCAGCATGGCGAGGTATTTGTGACCGATGACGGTGCAGAAACAGATCTGGACTTAGGACATTATGAGCGTTTCATCGACGAGAGTCTGACCAAGAATTCCAACGTTACAACCGGTAAGGTATACTGGTCTGTTCTTCAAAAGGAGCGCCGCGGCGATTTCGGCGGAGGTACCGTACAGGTCATCCCTCACATCACAAACGAGATCAAGAGCCGCTTTTACCGGAACTTTACTTCCGAGGAGACACACATTGCCATCATCGAAGTCGGCGGTACCGTCGGCGACATCGAGAGTCAGCCGTTCCTCGAGGCAATCCGTCAGTTCCAGCACGAAGTAGGGCACGAGAATGCAATCCTCATCCATGTAACATTGATTCCATATATCAAGGCATCCGGCGAGCTCAAGACAAAGCCGACGCAGGCGAGCGTCAAAGAGCTGCAGGGTATGGGTATCCAGCCGGATATCATCGTCTGCCGTTCCGAGCATCCGCTCGATCAGAGTCTCAAAGACAAGATTGCGCTGTTCTGTAACGTGCCGAACCGGAATGTACTTCAGAATCTTGACGTTGAATATCTCTATGAGGCGCCGCTTGCCATGGAGAAGGAGAATCTCGCCAAGGTTGCCTGCGAAGCGCTTCATCTGGACTGTCCGGAACCGGATTTAAAGGACTGGGAGGCAATGGTCGACGCACTCCGTCATCCGAACAAGGAAGTGACTGTTGCGCTGGTCGGAAAATATACCGCACTTCACGACGCTTATATCTCTGTTGTGGAGGCGTTAAAGCACGGCGGCATTGCGGGGCGCGCAACCGTCAATATCAAGTGGGTGGATTCTGAGGACGTCACTCCGGAGAACGTGGACGAGATCTTATCCGATGTATCCGGCATTCTCGTACCGGGCGGATTCGGCTCCCGCGGTGTCGAGGGAATGATCCTCGCCGCCAAATACGCACGCGAGCATCAGATTCCGTACCTGGGACTGTGTCTCGGCATGCAGGTTGCGATCATCGAGTACGCAAGACATGTCTGCGGCTTCAACGATGCGCACAGTATCGAGCTTGATCCGAACACCACGCATCCGGTCATCGCACTCATGCCGGATCAGAACGGCATCGAGGATATCGGCGGAACCTTACGTCTTGGCTCTTATCCGTGTATTCTGGACAAGACTTCCAAGGCATACGAGGTATACGGCTCCGAGGAGATCCACGAGAGACACAGACATCGTTATGAGGTCAACAACGACTTCCGCACTTCTCTCGTCGAGAACGGCATGAAGCTCTGCGGTACCTCTCCGGACGGCAGAATTGTGGAGATGATCGAGATTCCGGAGCATCCGTGGTTTATTGCCACACAGGCTCATCCGGAATTAAAGTCCAGACCCAACCGTCCGCATCCGCTCTTTAAGGGCTTTGTGGAAGCTTCGATCCGATGTAGCGAGAAATAAGATAGATAAAAAAGGAAGGGAGCGCAGCTTTAAAGCTGCGCCCTTCCCTTTTTACATCTGGTGTCTTACCACCGCATATTCATCGTCCAGCTGATAATACGGACATTCTCTGTAATGCCCCTGCATCAGTCTCGCCGCATCATCCTCATCCATATCCACTTCACAGTAGTAGGTCTCGTCATCTTCATCGTACACATTGTATACACAGCTGTCACAGCTTGCCTTCGCCATAAGATGTCCTCCTTTTCGCATTTCTGTTCTATTTCCATGTTGAAATCACTTCATCGTACAGCCGCAGCAGAAAATCATGCAGCAATTCCCGCTGTGTATCCCAGTAAACCTCCGTGATCTCATCACCGTCCTCCTGCGCTTCCGTCACATCCATCACCGCATCCAGAATCTCCGGGTTCAGATCATCCATCGCCTCCTGCACGGCAGCCTCAAAATCACAGTAGCTGTCACTGGTCAGATACAGGATAAAATTCTCCCGGTTCAGGTTTCTCGCCTCATAGCTTCCCGTAAACAGATCGTTCCCGATCGATGCGATCCGCTCAAACTCCTCCTTGACCGTCTCATATTCGACGGTGCAGTAACTCTCTTTAAAAAATTTATCAAATACTTCCTTGTCTATCTTCTGTCCCATTCGTTTCACCTCTTGCAATTTCTCGTGTGCCGTGCTATTTTAACATAAAATTAAGAAAAGAGGAACCCATACCATGAATACACTTCCCAAAGATCCCGTCATGCTCTTAAGCTTTGTCAACACACAGCTTCGTGACCACTACCCGTCGCTGGAAGAATTTGCCGCAATCTATCAGGTTGATACCGCAGACATCATCTCTGCATTAAAAAATATAGACTACGAGTACGATCCGGCGACCAATCAGTTTATCTGATCCGTCAGCCCCGCTTTTTCCGGCACGCTAATCCACAGTCTCGTCACTTAGATATTTTCGCACGCGCTTCCAGTCCGGGTAAAACTTCGTCATAAATCCCCAGAAGCGCTGATTGTGGCTCGCCTCCAGAATATGTGTCATCTCATGTACCACGACATACTCGAGGCACTCCGGCGGCTTGGACAAGAGCGCCAGATTGATGTTGATGTGATGTGTCTGCACATTGCAGGACCCCCATCTCGTCTTCATCTGCCGGATGGTGATTCCGGAGACTTTCACCCTCATCACCGGCTCCCATTTTGCCACAAGACGCTCCACCTCACGCTTTAACTGTTTCTTTCTGCGCGCGATTTCTGCCGCATCCAGTTCCCGTTTTTCCGAACGGCGCTCTCCGGCTTCTTTGTATTTCTGCTGATATTTCCGTATCCATTCGATCCGTTCTCTGGCAAATGCCGCAATCCGCGCATCACTCATCTGATGCGGCGCTGAGATCCGCACTGTACCGTCCTCTTTACTGATGCGCAGATACATGTTTTTCATCCGTTTTTTCGTGACAATGATCGGCACGCCCTCTATCTTTATCTCATAAGTGCGCTCTCTCATAGTTCCTGCTCCCCGTATGTTTTCAAAATAGTTTCCAGATACTCGCGGTATTCCCGCACAACAGGTTCCGGCGACTCGATCCGCACTGCCGCGCCAAGTCCAGCCAGCCAGCCGAAAAACTGGCGGCTGACCGCGACACTCACCCGCACCCGGATTCTTGTCTCATCATACCGGCGCATCGCGACCTCCTTGCCGAAACGGTCGATCATGACTCCCGTGAGGGCGTCTTCGCAGATTAAGGTCACAGTCTCGTCCTCCCCCGCGAACATGCCGAACGTTTTTCGGGAATATGCCGCCACGTCAAAGTTCCCGAACTGCTCCTTCCCCTCTCTGCTTTCCGCCGTAAGTTCGATCTTTAGCATTTTATCCACACGGTAATGGCGGATGTCGCGGCTTCTGTCGTCGTAGGCGATCAGATAATAGTTTTCGTCATCCCACGAGAGCAGCCAGGGACTCACTTCATAGTAACTGCCGTCCCGCCGCAGTTTCATCTCTTTATTGACCGTCCATTCAAAATACTGAAAACGGATCTTCACATTTTCCGCGATGGCATTGTAAATCATATCTACATTATAATAAATGTTTTCATTGACCGCCTTGCTGCGGTTGGTCACCACGACCTGCCTGTGGAGCTGCTTTGCCTGTTCCCTACCGCAGAGCGTCTCCAGCTTGGCAATCAGCTCTCTCGACTTCTTCGTCGTGATGAACTTCGACGCCTGCACGGCATCCACGAGAAGTTTTAACTCCGCCAGTTCAAATTTGCGGCTGGCAAGATAATATCCGCCGGGTCGCTCCTTCACCCGTATAATATCCAGCCCGAAATCTTCCAGTTCCTCCATATCGGTGTACACTGTCTTGCGCTCCGAACGGATTCCGTTCGCCTCCAGATAGTCGATCACCTCCTGCGTCGTCACAGGATGATCCTCGTCCGTTCTCCCATATAAAAGCTGCGCCATGTAAAGCAGCTTCTGTTTCTGCTTCTCGCTTCTTCCTCTTCCCATGACATGTTGTCCTTTCCACGCAGGTGTCCGGCATTTCTTCGCAGTGCCGCGTGAAAACGCTCCGTTTTTTTCACGCTGTCGGGCATTCGCACTATCAGGCACTCGCACTACATCTTACGTTCCGGCAAAAGCCCGGTAAACCTCCGGTTTCCCCGGCTCGCTGGCGCGTTCATATGGAGCAAATTCGTCCACCTCGGTTTCGCAGTGCCGCGTGAAAACGCTTCGCTTTTTTCACGCTGACGTGCATTCGCACTATCAGCCACTCGCAGCGGCGCGTTCTCTGTGCCAGCACAGAACGCGCCACTTCTCCTGTCTGCACTGCTCATTGCTTATTCACATTATACCCTAATTCGTGATGATATGGGGCACTTTCTTGCAAAGCCAGGTGCAATGTCTGTTTTTTTCAATCAGGTCTTGCATCCTGTTCATTTCGTGTTATAATATAGTTAAGTTCATAAGAATTACCGAGAGACATGAGCAAGGTAAGAGCAGAGACGATGAGATCGTTTTTGTTTGCCTTGCTCTTTTTGTATTTCAAAGAAAAGGAGAATGTATTATGTATGATGTAGCAATTATCGGTGCCGGAGTCATCGGCAGTGCAATCGCAAGAGAATTATCCAGATACCAGGCGAACGTCTGTGTCATCGAGCGCGAAGAGGATGTCTGTGACGGCACCTCCAAAGCCAACAGTGCCATCATCCACGCAGGCTTCGACGCAGCCCCGGGTTCCTTAAAGGCAAAGTTAAATGTCCGCGGCAACGAGATGATGGATGCCCTCTCAAAAGACCTCGACATTCCGTTTAAGAGAAACGGTTCCCTCGTCGTATGTACCAAAGATCAGGACCGCAGCGGTCTTGATGCCCTTTTAGAAAAGGGTGAGAAAAACGGAGTACCTGGTCTTCGCATCTTAGAGCGCGAAGAGCTGCTTCAGATGGAGCCGAATTTAAGCGACGACGTGACCTGCGGTCTGTATGCCCCGACCGGCGGCATCGTCTGCCCGTTCCACATGACCATGGCATTTGCGGAAAACGCATACACCAACGGTGTTTCCTTTTTCTTAAATACCAAAGTCACTTCCATTCGGAAAAAAGACGGCAGTTACACGTTAGAGACCATCCACACCGACACGGATACACCGGAAACCTTTGAGGCGAAGGTTATCATCAATGCCGCCGGCGTTCACGCTGACGAATTTAACAATATGGTAAGTGAACACAAGCTTCATATTACCGCCCGCAAAGGCGAATACTGCCTGCTCGACAAAGAAGCCGGAACGCATGTATCGCACACGATTTTCCAGCTTCCATCCAAAATGGGAAAAGGCGTGCTTGTCACTCCTACCGTACACGGCAACCTCTTAGTCGGCCCAACCGCAGTGGATGTCACGAATAAGGAAGCAGTCAACACCACACAGGACGGACTGGATTCCCTCGCAAAGACTGCTGCTTTAAGCGTCAAAAATGTTCCGATGCGCCAGGTTATCACCTCATTTGCAGGTCTGCGCGCACACGAAGACGGCAACGATTTCATCATTGGGGAAGCGGAAGACGCGAAAGGTTTTATCAACGCAGCCGGCATTGAATCTCCGGGACTCTCCTCCGCACCGGCAATCGGAGAGATGGTCGCAGGTATCGCCGCTGATCTTCTTTCCCTTACAAAAAAAACAGATTTTATCTCCACAAGAAAAGGCATCTTAAGACCGGAGACACTTTCCATGGAGGAGCGCAATCAGCTGATCAAAGAGCATCCGGAATATGGCAACATCATCTGCCGCTGCGAGATGATCAGCGAGGGCGAGATCATGGACGCCATTCACCGTCCGCTCGGTGCCCGCTCCCTCGACGGAGTAAAACGCCGCACAAGAGCCGGCATGGGGCGCTGTCAGGCAGGTTTCTGCTCCCCGCGTACCATGGAGATCTTAGAGCGAGAAGTACCAATGAGTATGTTTGATATTACCAAAAACGGCGTCGGCGGCAATATCGTCATCGGCATCAACAAAGAGATTTAAAGGGGGATTCTACTATGAAAAACTATGATTTAGTCATCGTCGGCGGAGGTCCTGCCGGACTTGCAGCCGCTGTATCCGCAAGAGACCACGGCATCGAGAGCATCTTAATCATCGAGAGAGACAAAGAGCTCGGCGGTATCTTAAACCAGTGCATCCACAACGGTTTCGGCTTACATACCTTCAAGGAGGAGCTGACCGGACCGGAATACGCTTCCCGCTTCATCGAGCAGGTGGCAGAGCGCGGCATCGAGTACAAATTAAATACCATGGTCATGGACATTGCTGCCGATGCCCCGTCCGGAAACGTAATCACAAAAAAAGTAACCGCCATGAACCGCGAGGACGGCATGTTTGAGATCCACGCAAAAGCGGTCATTCTCGCCATGGGCTGCCGCGAGCGTTCCAGAGGTGCCTTAAATATTCCGGGCTATCGTCCGGCCGGTATTTTTTCCGCAGGTACGGCACAGCGTCTGGTCAACATGGAAGGCTATATGCCGGGCCGCGAAGTTGTCATCTTAGGTTCCGGCGACATTGGTCTGATCATGGCACGCCGCATGACGCTGGAAGGCGCAAAGGTCAAGGTGGTTGCCGAACTGATGCCTTACTCCGGCGGCCTGAAGCGAAACATCGTACAGTGTCTGGATGATTTCGGCATCCCGTTGAAGCTCAGCCACACCGTCATCGACATTGAGGGCAAAAACCGTGTCGAGGCTGTCACGATTGCAGAAATCGGTCCGGACCGCAAACCGATTCCGGGAACCGAGGAGCGCTACACCTGCGACACCCTGCTTCTCTCCTGCGGACTGATCCCGGAGAACGAGCTTAGCCGCAGCGCAGGCGTTGCCATCAATCCTGTCACCTCCGGTCCAATCGTCAATGACAGCTTAGAGACCAGCATCGACGGCGTGTTCGCCTGTGGAAATGTCCTTCATGTACATGACCTTGTGGACTATGTTTCCCAGGAAGCAACCGCAGCCGGGAAAAATGCCGCCGCTTATATCCAAAACGGCTCCAGCAAAGATGCCGCATCCGTCGAGATTTTCCCGGTGGACGGCGTGCGCTACACCGTTCCGAAATATGTCCGTCCGACCGAGATGGACGACACTTTAACCGTCCGCTTCCGTGTGGGCGCGGTATACAAGAACTGCTCGATTGCGACTTACTTTGATGACACCTTAATCAGCAAGCGCAAACGTCCGGTTATGGCTCCCGGCGAGATGGAGCAGGTAATTCTCGACAAGAAAAAACTTGCTGAATTCCCGGATCTGTCCAGAATCACAATCCGCATTGAAGAAAATTCATAAATAGAATGGAGGAATCATCATGAACACAAGAGAATTGACCTGTATCGGCTGCCCGCTCGGGTGCGCCATCACAGTTACCATGGACGGATCTACCGTCACCGCCGTCACCGGCAATACCTGTCCGAGAGGCGATGCCTACGCCAGAAAGGAAGTTACGAATCCGACCCGTATCGTAACATCGACGGTCCGGGTGAACGGAGGCATCTACCCGATGGCAAACGTGAAAACAGCCTCCGACATTCCGAAAGGCAGGATTTTCGACTGTGTCAACGCCTTAAAGGATATCACCGTCAATGCACCGCTTAAGATCGGCGATGTGGTCTTATCCGACGTTGCCGGAACTGGTGTCGACATCATTGCCGCCAGAAATGTTCCTGCAAAATAAGCGCTTTCAAAGAATCTCACTTTATTATATAATAAGGTCATCATGCGATCGGCATGATGACCTTATTGATTCACCGAATACAGGAGATTGTCATGAAGAAATTATTTAAAGAAGCCCTGGAGGATTCTCCCATCATTGCAGCGGTCAAAGACGACGAAGGTCTTTCCAGATGCCTGACCAGCGACAGCCGCATTATCTTTATCTTATACGGCGACATCGTCACCATCAGTGACATCGTGGAGACCGTCAAATCCGCCGGAAAGCTTGCGATCGTCCATCTGGATCTCATCAACGGACTGAGTTCCAAAGAAGTGGCAGTCGACTTTCTTCAAAAATACACGAATGCCGACGGCATTATCACAACGAAGCCGACACTTATCAAACGCGCCAAGGAGCTGGGGCTCTTTACAATCCTCCGGCTGTTTCTGATTGACTCCATGGCATACGAGAACATCGACCGCCAGGTCAAATCCTCCCGCCCGGATCTGATTGAGATTCTGCCGGCACTGATGCCCAAGGTCATCGCCAAAGTCTGTCAGTCCACCTCCACACCGGTCATTGCCGGCGGGCTGGTCTCCGAAAAGGAAGACATCCTCGCTCTTTTGGATGCAGGCGCGACCAGTATCTCCTCCACAAACGAGAAAATCTGGTTTTTATAAGCACTCCTCTCCTGCATGTATTATGATGCAGTGCCAGACATTCTGTGCTGGACCATATGCGCCACCAGCAGGATTACAAAAATGCAGGCTGCGTTTATTCTTCATATTCGATTCCCCCGCTTCCTGTTTTTTCTTCCGGAAGTGTCTTTACAAAGCAAAAAAAGTAGATGACATGACATACCCACACAACGGATAAAACAATCCGTCCGACGGGCACATTTTTCATACAGATAAATCCGATCGCCATAAGAAGCGTCACAGTGGCGACAATACTGACCTTGGTTTTCATCTGCATACCTTCTTTTCTCACATAGGATTCCAGATTCTTTTTGTAAAGATCGGTACCGGTAAACCAGTCATGAAGGCGCGTTGAACTTTGTGAAAAGCAAAAAAGAACCACTACCTTACGGCAATGGTTCTTTCAACAATTCATGGGCAGAGGTGGATTCGAACCACCGAAGCAATTTGCAGCAGATTTACAGTCTGTCCCCTTTGGCCACTCGGGAATCTGCCCATTTGTCAATGTGTCCTGACAGAGGTAAATTATATCACAGCCTAAGCAGATATGCAAGTTATAAATTTAAAAAGTGTCACCTATTTTCAATAAATGCCCGGAAAACCAAAGGCTTTCCGGGCGTTGCCGTTCATTCAGGAAATCAGAGTTTTCTACACATCAGGATTCCCTATAACATACCATCCTTGATCACATCATGATCCCGGAGCAGCTTCTCCACGACGGTTCCCTTGACCACACGAAGCAGCGGCTTCTTCAATACATTGAGCGGTCCCGGCAGTTCGATCTCAAGCGGAGACTTTCCATCCATCAGCTTCACACTGCTGTCGAGCAGCTCTCTGACATCATAGACACTTCCCCATACCTCAGGAACGCCTCTGTCTACACCGAGCAGTCCGTATACCGCCTCCATTGCGGTTCTGACCGAATATTCCGTCGTGAAGACCGTATCACGCGGTGTGTCCGCGAACTGTCCGAGGAACGCAAAGTTCACACAGCCATCCGGGATGACGTCCGGGCGGTCGCCCTTGGTTCTCGGCATAAAGAACGCTGTGATGTACGGCATCATCGTCGGTACACATACGGCGCTGTTCTCTGCCAGATCCGGGATCTCCTCCACCGGAACACCCAGATGATACAGCCACTCCTCGGTGATCTCCTTACCGGTACACTCCTTCATCGGCTTCTTCACATAATCGCCCGGCACATCGGTGAACAGACCGTATACCCACACGCATACTTTATCCTTATCCTGATCCTTGAACTGTCCCTGGCGGTTGATCGTCCAGCTGAGCAGCCAGCTGGAATCCTTACAGCTTACGATACCTCCGGTCACAACTTTTCCGCTTCTCGGATCACGCTTGCAGATATTCGTGATGTACGGAATGATCTTGTCGTCCAACGTGGTCACGGTTGCAGATTCCCAGTTCGTCTTCGCCACATCCGAGCAGAACTTCTCCGGATGTCCAAAAGACGGATCCTGCTTTGCAATATTCTTCCACAGGCTCCAGCAGCCGCTCGTGCGCACTTCCGCGTCCCCGTTCGGCGCATGGTTCTGATCACCGTAAATCGTACCCTCGGTACAGCTTCCGTTTGTCACGAACACGAGATCATTCTCCGTAAGCACAATACCTTTCTCCACACCGTTGACCTTGCACTCGAGCGCCTTGGCAACCTTCTTGTCATCTTTGATGTCGAAAATGACATTCGTTACCTCGGTGTTAAACTGGAAGTCAACACCGGCTTCCTCAAGGTATCTCTGCATCGGCAGAATCAGCGACTCATACTGATTGTACTTCGTGAACTTCAAAGCGCTGAAATCCGGCAGTCCCGCGATGTGATGGATGAAACGCTGGAAATAGAGCTTCATCTCCAGTGCACTGTGCCAGTTCTCAAAAGCAAACATCGTGCGCCAGTACAGCCAGAACGTAGAATTGAATACCTCGTCGTCGAACACATCCTCGATCGTCTTGTCGTAGAGATCCTCATCCTTTGTCATGAACAGTTTCATGATCTCCATGCAGCCCTTCTGGCTCAGATTGAACTTGCCGTCTGTGTGCGCATCCTTGCCGCGCTCCTCTGTGGCACGGCACAGGGAATAGTTCGGGTCTTCCTTGTTCAGCCAGTAATACTCGTCCAGAACGGAGACGCCCGGCGTCTCAATCGACGGAATGCTGCGGAACAAATCCCACAGGCACTCAAAATGGTTCTCCATCTCACGACCGCCGCGCATCACATAGCCTCTGGTCGGATCATTGATACCGTCGCAGGCGCCTCCCGCGATGTCCATCGCCTCAAGAATGTGAATGTGGGAACCTTCCATCTGACCGTCTCTTACCAGGAAGCAGGCTGCTGCCAGAGAGGCCAGTCCGCTTCCGACAATATAGGCGCTCTTCTCATCCACACCCTCCGGCTTTCTCGGTCTCGCAAAAGCCTCGTAATTACCGTTGGTATAGTAAATCCCCTTGCTGTTCTTCTCATGCTTGCCGCGCTCGGTATTGCGGTATTCCGCTCTCGCCTTCTCCTCGATTGCTTTCTTCTGCGCACGCTCGCTGCTGTTCTTATGGCTGCCTGCCGCCAGTGCCGCCACACCCGCTCCGGCTGCCAGCGCAGCCACGCCAAGTCCTATATGTTTTCCTTTTCCCATCGTAACTACCACCTTTCCACTTATGCTGTAAATTCTTTGTGTCCTTATCTTAGTCTGCCCAGATGAATGACACAATTTACAAAAAGATCAAAATGATAAAAAACTTATCATTCCGTCTCTTTTGATAAGCTTGCGGATTGCTTCTGTTCAAAATTCCGGGCGGCATTTAAGATACTGCCGTGCAGCATCGTACTCAGCCGCTGCACAAGCTCTCTGTAATCCGCCTTCATACCGCCGTCGATCCAGTGCAGCATCATACCTACAAAGCCGTATTTGTAGAACTCCGCAATCAGTGCCTTGTCCTCCCCGCTGACAGCCGCATCGCGGCATTCTTCCTCTACCACATCTGCGAGCAGATCATAGGTCAGCTTATAGAGATAGCTCTCGATCTTCTTCTGGCTGACCGAGTGATAAACATTCAAAATAAACGGCTTGTTCTCCAATACCGCCTCAAAGATCTGCTCCAGTCCTTCACTCCACGTACTGTAAGTTTTCTTATCCGCAAGTGCACGCTTTCCGTCCTCCAGGCACGCCCACTCAATCAGGTCGTAAATATCCTTGAAGTGATAGTAAAACGCCATGCGGCTGATCCCGCAGTCCTCCGTCAGATCGTTGATCGTAATCTTATCCACCGGCTTCTTAAGCAAAAGCTTTTTAAGTGATGCCTCCAGTGCAAGTTTTGTCGTGTTGGACATGGCTGCCTCCCTGTTCCGTTCTTGCGGCAACGGATCTTACCGTCCGCACCTTTATTGTATTCCTCCTCGCAGGTATGGGCAAATAAAGAATTTCTAAATTTTCTTAATTCTTTTTTAGCCGTTAATGCACGTTTTTGACCACCTGCACATCCAAATTACTATATACATTTATGATCTATTTGTTATAATATTATTATATTTGCGCTTATGGACAAATTGGGTGGTTTTCACACATATTTGAATGCGCAGGCGGAGGAATACATGATCAGCAACACGGATATCCGTTACTTTTTTGATACTTACTATGACAACTTCATGCACAGTCTCGCCTGGGAGGATCACCTTCTGGAGCCTGCCAGCCGTGAGGAATGGCTGGCAACGCTTCGCGCATGTGCAGACGACCAGCAGCAGCGCTGTGCGGACAATCAGATACTGCTTGAGCAGTATCTCTATCCGCTAAGCAGCAATCCTGCTCTTCTGTCCGATGAGGGATATGATCTTTTACTTTCTTTTTGCCGTGATTTTTACTACAGCAACTATACCGAACCGGCTCTGCTGATCCGCATTATTGATATCCTGCTTCCACATTATGAAGACCGCAGCGATACGGAAAGCCTGCTTTTTCTCTACATCTGCGCCGGCTTTTCATACATGGAGCTCTCACGAACCGGAGAGCCCACCTCTCGTGATAAGACTATATATTTCTACACCAAAGTGCTCTCTTACCGCGATCAGATTGAATTCTTTGAATCAGCTGCAAGCCGCGACTATATTTTTATTGCCTATTACAATCTGATCCGGGTGGCGCCGGGTCTTGGCATCTTAGACATTGAGACCGCTTACCGGCTCTGGGAGGAGCTCTGTCAGATCCGTACCATGCCCAAATTCTGTCAGTACGATACCACCAATCCACGGATTCCGCAGCTCTGTGACTGTGCAATCAACGATTTCCGCGCGTACGGCGCTGTTCTTAACGTTGAACGTGTTATTGCACCATCCGCGATCCTGTCCTCTCTGGAGAATATGACGCAGATCTATTACTCCGAGATATTGCACGAGCATGGTTCCATCTATGAGTGCCCTGTATTCACAGTATTTAATTACCACTATGTGCAGGCACGCAATGGTACAATCACCTGGGAAGCCGCCTGGCAGATCCTGGACGATTATTATGTCCACAAGATGCAGACCATCGGTCAGGTTTCCTCGCCTGACCTGCTTGCTTTTTATACCAATCTGCCGCTCAACCTGATCGACGTGCTGGGGCATACGCATTTCAAGGAAGAGTTTAAGCAGGCAACTTACCGGCGCTACCGCAATCTGATTACCAGCTATCTGATGAATCAGCCTGCCAGTCTCAATTCCTACACGTTAAACAACGGTGTCCAGCTGGTGGCGTTTCACCCGCTGATCCTCGGGACTTTCCAGAACCGTATGGAAAAAATGAACTTTATCGTAGATCTGGTCGTAACCAGACATCTCACGACATTCACACACTCCGTTATGGTTTCCTATCTCGCAGAAGCGATCGGAAAGCATATTTTAGCCGCACGGCCGGAGCTTTTGCGGATTCCGTCCTCCTATCTGGAGGGAAATGTCTATGCCTCCCCCGCGGAAGTACTGGACTATATCGTTCCCGCAGCTTTATTCCACGATATTGGGAAAAACGGCATGATCCCGATCATCAACACGCAGCACCGCAAGTTAAATGACTACGAATTTAACATTATTCAGACACATCCGCAGAAGGGCTCCGACTATCTGTCGTCCGATCCGGACTTTTTAATCTACCAGCCGGTTGCGCTCGGACATCACCGCTCCTACGACGGTACCCGCGGTTATCCGCTCAGTTTTGACAATACCGCCTCGCCGTACCGGGACGCCATCGACCTGATCCACATCTGTGACTGTCTGGATGCAGCGACCGATTACTTAAGCCGCAATTACCACCGCGCGAAACCGTTCGATGTGGTATTGAACGAACTGAAAGCAGGGCGCGGCACCGAGTACAATCCTGATATGGTGGATGTGATTCTAAGCGACCGGGAATTATATAACGATTTAAAGATGCTTACGGAGCAGAACCGTGAAAATATCTACTATGATATCTATCTCACGTTTGTGAATCTCCGCAAGAAAAGACAATAAATGGGATACGTTTTATTATAAGAACCAGAGACTATCACGTTCCAGATGCAACCGGGGCGGCAATTCTAATCACAAAATCCGGTATTTCTAACCATGCCGCGTCGGACATCCCTGATCATCTGTGTTTTTCCAAGTTTGGAACATTCCACGTGGTGTGTCCGCAAACCGCAGACAATTTAAGGACTTTTGTGTGTGCCCCTTGTTGGCACCACTGAGTAAAACATAACCGCGCGAAGCCGCTGTCTGAGTTGTCATCTGCCCTGTTTTCAATAGCAGATGATAACGAGTTCGGTTCGCGCGGTTTTATATTGTCTGCGAAGCGGTGCCACTAGGGGCACCAGAAAGTCCGCTCATTGTCTGCGGTTTTGCCGGACACACCCCGGGGACTGTCCAAACGCGGAAAGACACAGAACCCGATGTCCGACGCGGCACGGAAGAAATCCTCGGATTTTGCTTCAAAGAATTGCCGCCCCGGTTGCATTCTGGAACTTCATTTTCTCCGATATTCTTATAATAAAACATATCCCATTTCAAATATTTTTATTAGAAGGTAAAAAAAAGACAGCCCGTCGAACTGCTGTCTTTTTAGGAGAAGGTATTTTTACTATGGGGTATAGCAAAAACTATATATAATGTATTGGGGGGTTTTTACGGTTATTATAATAGCATGCCCCGCCAGATAAGTGTGCACAAACTTCACAATTTTGTGCACACGTTTTTATTCATTTTGTATAGTACCTTCTGCCCGGTTTTTCTTTTTTCATTGCCGTTATGCACAATTACTGCTCAAACAATGCCTCAAACTCCTGCTGGCTGATTTTTTCCTTCTCCAGCAGAAGATTCGCGCAGGCATCCAGCACGTCGCGGTGCTCCGCAATCATCTGCTTCGCTTTTTCATAACATTCGTCAATGATCCGCTTCACTTCCAGGTCAATGGTGGTCGCAACGCCCTCTCCATAGCCTCTCGTGTGCGCCAGGTCTCTGCCGATAAATACCTCATCGTCGTCATTGTCGTAGCAGATCAGACCAATGTTCTCTGACATTCCGTATTTTGTGACCATATCCTTTGCCATCCGGGTCGCCTGCTTGATGTCCTGAGATGCCCCTGTCGTGATGTCATCAAATACAAGTTCCTCCGCCACACGTCCTCCCAGAGATACGATAATATCCTGCAGCATCTTGCCTTTCGTGTTGAACATGTCGTCACGCTCCGGCAGCGGCATCGTGTAACCGGCAGCTCCCGCTCCCGTCGGAATGATCGATACGGAATAGACCGGACCGACATCCGGAAGCAGATGGAACAGAATCGCATGACCGGATTCGTGGAATGCGGTGATACGCTTTTCCTTCTCTGAGATCACGCGGCTCTTTTTCTCCGCGCCGATTCCCACCTTCACAAACGCCTTCTTGATGTCCGTCTGTGTAATATACGCACGGTCTTCCTTCGCTGCGATAATAGCCGCCTCATTCAGAAGATTCTCAAGATCCGCGCCGGTAAAGCCCGCAGTCGTCTGTGCGATCTGTTTTAAGTCGACATCATCCCCGAGCGGCTTGTTCTTCGCATGAACAGAAAGAATCTCCTCTCTTCCGCCGACATCCGGACGTCCCACATGCACCTTCCGGTCGAAACGTCCCGGACGCATGATCGCCGGGTCCAAAATATCCACACGGTTCGTCGCCGCCATAACGATAATTCCCTCATTGACACCGAAACCGTCCATCTCAACGAGCATCTGGTTCAATGTCTGCTCGCGCTCATCGTGACCGCCGCCCATACCGGTACCACGCCGTCTTGCGACAGCATCGATCTCATCGATAAACACGATACACGGCGCATTTTTCTTGGCTTCCTCAAACAGATCACGGACACGCGAAGCGCCGACGCCAACAAACATCTCCACAAAATCCGAACCGGAAATACTAAAGAACGGCACGCCTGCCTCACCGGCAATCGCCTTTGCCAGAAGTGTCTTACCGGTTCCCGGAGGTCCCACGAGAAGAACACCCTTTGGAATACGCGCGCCAAGCTTGGTATACTTCTTCGGGGCACGCAGGAAATCCACGATCTCCTCAAGCTCTTCCTTTTCCTCTTTCAGACCTGCCACATTGGCAAATGTCACCCGCTTTGCCGGGTCATCTGTCATGAGCTTTGCGCGGCTCTTGCCGAAGTTCATCATCTTACCGCCGCCGCCGGAATTGGCAGCCGCCTGATTGGTCATAATCATGAAGAAAATGAACATCGCCGCAAAAATAATCAGATACGGAAGTATCGTCACGATCCAGCTCTGCTCCGGCGGATTCTCCACGGTGTAAGACGTAAACTGCTGATCGCGCAGATAGTCTTCTATATCATTTACATCGTTTACCGCCAGAACCTGTGTCGAGGAGTCCTTAAATGTAATGTATACATTACCGGTCGGCACCTCGCCGCGGTTCGGTACAATCTTCAGCTGTGCAACATTTCCATCTGCAACCGCAGTCTCAAACTGTGCCCGCGTGTAACTGTTGGTTGACGTGTTTCCGTCCATCCAATACCAGATACCTATGATGGCAAGTATCAGGAGCAGATAGATGCCAAATCCTCTGTAACTGCTTCTCTTACTATTCAATCGATTTCTCCTTTATTCCTCTATCTCAACAAATCCGATATACGGCAGATTGCGGTACTTCTGGTCGTAGTCGAGACCGTATCCTACCACAAATTCATCCGGAATGACAAATCCCACATAATCCACATTGACATCCACCACTCTCCGGTCCGGCTTATCCAGAAGCGTACACAGTCTGAGTGTCTTCGGATTTCTTGTCTTCAAATTCTCCAACAAATAGCTTAAAGTTCTGCCGGAATCGATGATGTCCTCAATTACCAGCACATTTTTGCCTTCAATACTGGTTCCAAGATCATTTACGATACGCACCACGCCGCTGGAACTTGTGCCTGATCCATAGCTGGATACCGACATAAACTCTATCTCAACCGGTGAAGTAATACGCTTTGCCAGTTCGCAGGTAAAAAATACCGATCCCTTCAAAATACAGATCAGACATACCGGCTCATCTCCGTACACCTTGCTGATCTCGGCTCCCAACTCTCTTACTCTCTGCTCAATCTGTTCCTCTGTGAGATGAACGTTAATTTTCTTGATCTTCACAATCGTTTCCTCCACTTAACCGTACTTCTAATATCTTTTCTGTATTCTCTCCGACTTTGCAGCCGGCGCCGATGCGCCCGCCTGCCACCCACAGGATCTCGGACCCCGTTGCCAGAAGCCATATAGCGTCTCTCTTCGCCGCCGGAATCTTCTCATTGACAAAATATTCCTTCAGCTTCTTGGTATGTCCGGCAGCATCTATCTTCAGGTAATCGCCGCTCTCTCTTCTGCGCAGCCGCAGACCAGATTTTATTTTACCATAATCGAACCATTTCGTATATGTTTTTTTCGGGATTTCCTGCATATTCCCCGAAAAATCACGTATCCGCAGGTGCAGCCTGCCATCCGGCAGCGCAAGCACCACCTCTTCCTTTTCTGCGCGCGAAAGCATCTCCCCAGTAATCTCAATGCTCTCCCGTTCCATATCAGCCGCCGGCGCTTCCCTGTACAGCCGGATTCCCTCATACACGCGCTCCGCACGCACGCCGTAGGGCAGGCAGATCACACGGCCGACCTGTCTTGTATACAGTGTGCACAGTTCTTCCACATGCACGCTTCCGATGTCACGGCTGCTGCCCGCCACTTTTTGCAGCGCCCCAAGCAGCACTTCCCGGATTAAAAGCACGGGATATTCCGAAAAAAGAACCGCATCAATCACACAGGCATCCGGATTGTCACGGCACACGCGCTCTGCCGCCCGGCGCGTCTCTTCCTCCAGGTAATCCGACAGCTCCCTTAACATCTGTGCGCTCTGCATCATATGATGCACCGCCCCCGTATTCACCGCTTTTAATTCCGGCATCACCTTATGGCGAATCCGGTTTCTGCTGTAGTCGGTATCCTCATTGGTCGCATCCCGGCAGTAAGGCTGTCCCTGTGCCTTAAGATACGCCTCGATCTCCGCTCTCTCCATTCCAAGCAGCGGCCGGATTACCGTGACGCCCTCCGCAAGCCTGCGCGCCGGGCGCATACCGTAGAGTCCATGGAGTCCGCTCCCCCGGATCAGCCGGAACAGCATGGTCTCCGCATTATCATCCGCATGATGCGCGAGCGCGATCTTCACCGGTCTGCCGTCATAGTCCTCTGCTGCCTCCCTGAAGCACTCATAGCGGAGCTTCCTCGCCGCCTCCTCAACGCCGAGGCCGTGTCCCTTTGCATACGCCGGGACATCCACCGGATAAATCCTGCAGCAAACGCCCCGCTTTTCGCAAAGCCTTTTAACAAACGCGGCGTCTCTCCTGCTGGCATCTCCCCGGATCCCGTGTTCCACGTGCACCGCCTCCAGGAAAAAATCGCAGTGCTTCCGGTACTCAAGCAGCATAAGCAGCAGACATACCGAGTCCGCTCCCCCGGAGACGCCCGCAAGCACCACATCCCCGGATTTAACAAGCCCCTCCAGTTCCATTCCTTTCTTCTGCATCGCATTTCCTCTATCGTTCCACATTCTATTCTATGCCTTTTTCCAGATGCACGCCGCAAGCACCGTCATATCGTCCTGTGCGCGCCCGCCGGTAAAAAGCATCACTCTGTCCATAATCTTTTTTGCCAGAATTCCCGGATTGTTGGTTTTGATACTGAGAATCATTTCCCGCATCGTCTCCTCCGGCTTCGGAACATGTAAGTATTCTAACACACCATCCGTCACCATGACAATAAAATCACCGTCGTTCAGCTGTATCTCCCTCGGTTTTGCATCCAGGTGCGCACGCGCCCCCACCGGCAGATTTTCCGATGCAATGCACTCCACCTCATCCTCCCGCCGGATAAAGGCAGCCGCCGCTCCCACCTTGTACAGGCGTGCCATACCGCTGTACAGGTTCACCATGCAGAGGTCTAACGTGGAGTAGATGTCATTTTCCCCTTTCATCACCATCGCCGAATTCATCATGCGTATTGCCGTCTCCATGGAAAACCCTGCTTCCAGAAAACGTTCCACAAGATCCAGCACCATCTCGCTCTCCTTGCAGGCACTGCTCCCGGAGCCCATGCCGTCCGACAGTCCAAGCAGCATTTCCCCTCGCTCGAGTTCCAGAAAAGAAAAGTTGTCGCCTGAAATTTTTGCCTCATCCTTCTTCACCCGCGCAATTCCCTGCACGCTCCGGTATGCGGTGTCCTCGTAGATCAGGAACCGGAACGGCTCCTTTGCAATAAACGTCCGCGCATCCGCGGTTGTCCGGAGCTTTTTTCCAAGCACGGCGCCGGAGAGCGCCAGAAATGTCTTCACCGCGACACAGCCTCCCAGCCGGCTTTTTAGCACTGCGTCAATCCGGATCCTGCCGTCCACCGCCTCGATCAGGTGCAATTCCTCCACCACAATCCCCTGCTCCTTCGCACGGTACTGAATTTCTGAGAGAACATGGCGTTCCCCCACATCCAGAATTTTCTCCTCCCTGGCGCAGTCCTGCATGATATACGCCATCGCATCCAGCTGTTCCGCTATCACCTCCCGGTTCTCCACCAGTCTCTGGTACCACGCCCGGTTTAAGCTGACACGCTCAAAGACGCGCACCGCCTCCTCCACCATATCGCTGCTGTGCCTGCAATACTGTGCAAGCTCCTGCTTTTTCTCCTCCCCGGGAGTCTCTCCGTTCCAGATCGCGGAAAGGATCCCCGACAGCGCGCCGTATAAGGGTGCAGGATCTCTCTCCCAGCAGACTGCACACGCGTCACACGACGCGCAGATCTTTCCAGTCAGCTCGTTCTGTATCTGTCCCAGTTCCTCCGCCGCACCGTTCTGATGTGCGGCACTCATACTGTGAAAAACCTTGGACAAGCCCTGAAACGATTCCGCATACCCCATCAGCCGCTCCTCTCTTCCTCCATCCGGCCGCTCCGGCACCCCCGCCTTTCTTCCCCAGTGCAATATCATATGCAGGGCACGGTTAAAAAGAATCACGGCTCCCAATATAAACGCGCCCTCCAGCGCCGCCGCCAGAATTCCGGGCTGATCCTTCCATTCAAGAAGCCCCCCCGCCACCGACAGGATCATGGTAATAATTGCTGCCATACTGCCCGCCATATAGGAGGGGCATCCCTCGTTGGCCCATTCCACGAGCCGGATTGCTCCCATCACCACGACAAGCGCCACCGCATACTTTACTGCTGCCGCCGTCGGCATAAACACAAACATTCCTATGTACATCATACCGAGCAGCACCGGCCCGCTGACCCGCTCCAGATACAGCGCCGCAAAATACGCCGGTACCAGAGGGTAACACCCCATCACGCCCACACTGCACATTACACTTCCCGCCATACAGAGCATCATTTGTCTTGCATTCATTTTTTTCATCGCCTACCTCCATTCCCGCCTCCGGTCTGTCCCGGTGTTTTTCGCGGGTGACATCGATTATAGGGTTGTTCCCGGAAAATCTTTGTCAAAGGAAGGACCCCTTTTGAAAAACTTTTCGCCAAAATATCGGTTCCATTGTCTGTTTCATGGACTTTGAAGCGCTTCGTGCCTTTTAGGAAGTTCATCCAGAAATATTCCTCTACCACATTTTTTCATGCCGGTGTTATAATGTACGCAAAAGCATAGCCACCATGATATGAAAGGAGATTTTCTTATGGGTTATATGGCAAAAGAAAGCCGCTATGATACCATGCAGTACAATCGCTGCGGCGCCAGCGGTTTAAAGCTTCCAATGGTTTCTCTCGGTTTCTGGCACAATTTTGGGGACACCGGACATTATGACAACATGAAGGCAATGTGCCGCACCGCTTTTGATAACGGTATCACGCATTTTGATCTTGCGAACAATTACGGTCCCGCTTACGGCAGCGCAGAGCGCAACCTGGGACAAATCCTGCGGGACGACTTTTCTGCGTACCGGGACGAGCTTCTAATCAGCACCAAAGCCGGCTACGATATGTGGCCGGGACCTTACGGCAACTGGGGCAGCCGCAAGTACCTCATCGCAAGCCTGGACGCCAGCTTAAAGCGCCTGGGGCTGGATTATGTGGATATTTTTTATCATCACCGCATGGATCCTGAGACACCGCTCGAAGAGACGATGGGCGCTCTCGATTCCATTGTCAAAAGCGGAAAGGCGCTCTATGTCGGTCTGTCCAACTATGACGGTCCGACACTGGAACGTGCATGTGCGATTCTAAACGACTTGAAGTGCCCGTTTATCATCAACCAGAACCGCTACTCCATCTTTGACCGCACGATCGAGAAAAACGGTTTGAAAGATACTGCCAGAAGGCTGCAGAGAGGCATTATCGCCTTTTCACCGCTGGCACAGGGCATGCTCACCGACCGCTATTTAAACGGTATTCCGGCTGACAGCCGCATCGCGACCGACGGACGTTTCCTCAAGGAGACCGCACTTACGCCGGAGCGTCTCTCACAGATCCGCGCTCTCAATGAGCTTGCCAAAAAGCGTGGACAGACGCTCGCGGAGATGGCATTAAGCTGGATCTTAAAGGACGGTGACGTGACCAGCGTGCTGATTGGTGCTTCCCGCCCGGAACAGATTCTCGACAATATCGCCATTGTCGGACATACTTCCTTTACGCCAGAAGAACTCGACGCGATCGATCAGATTACACTTTAACAGCCAAAAAGAAGCCTTATCCGGGATGATCTCTCCGGGTAAGGCTCCTTTTATTCTGTCATTCTTATGTTCTTAAGGTTCTTCCTTAAATATAATCTCATTGTCATAGGCTAGTCCCAGTTTGCTCTTCGCAATATCCTCCACATACTCCTGGGACTGTGTATAGGACTGGTAATTCTGAAGCTCCTCCTGCCTTGCCGTCTCATCCTGAAGCTGCACCTCCAGCTGTTCCTGCTTTCTGGCGTACTCCTGATCTTTCTGATAAGCTTTTACAATCTGGACAGACATTGCCGCTACAAATACAACCAGAATCATGCTGATACAGATCTTGCCCGCCCTGTTATTCCGATTTGATTTTCTCTTCTTTGCTGCCATTCCTGTCCCTCATTTCCTGCATCTGTGTAGCAATTTACAGTTTACATAAACCTATTTTAACCGCTCTCACAAACTTTTTCAATCGTTTTCCACAAAATGCCCCAACTTTTTTCAAGGTTTTCCACACCGGACGCACGAAAAATCCCAGCACTTTTCCAATAATTCCCAGTATTTTTTTCCAGATCCACACCTGACAGTGCACGATCAGGCGGCTGAGCAGCAGATAATAACACGCCATTCCGACCAGCAGACCGCCAAACGCAAACCCGCGCACCATGCCGTCATTTTCCCGGTATAAAAGGACAAAGACCACGCCTGTAAAAATGATCCAGTACAGAAAATCCTCCACGCCGATCCAGATATTTCCGTGCGGAAGAATCCGGCGGAAAATGCGCAGGATATCATAGAGAAAGAAAAGTCCCATTCCTACCAGCACAGAGCTCCCGAGAAACAGCAGTTCCTGATAGATTGATGTGCTTACCGCCATCTACCGGAACAACCTTCCCAGAAGAGATTCCGCCTGTTTTCCCGCCGTTTTGACATCCGAATAGGTCAGGGAATCAATCCGTCCCTCAATATCCACTTCCCCTTTTTCCAGGCTCAGTCGGTTCACGTGCAGATCCTGTCCCTTGATGAGCAGCATCCCCAGTTCCGTCTCGAGCAGAATCTCCGCCACATCAAAAGACAGCACATCCACAACACCGGAAAACGCGCCGTTTCCCCGGTTTACCAGCAGGACCTTATGTGATTTTGCCGTATTATTATAATTCTTTTCCTCCATAAAAAAACCTCCCGCTTTCCTTTTCTATTAGAAAGTATATGGGAGGTTTTTCATATTATGATACATATTCAAACAAATCCTTGGCTTCTTCTTTTTTCGTCGTATCCTGCAGATCCAGCACGCGGACTTTCACGGTCTTCGTTCCAAAACCGATCTCAATAATGTCGCCGACTTTTACATTCACGGAAGCCTTCGCCGGTTTGCCGTTGACCATCACACGGCCGGCGTCACAAGCTTCATTCGCCACTGTGCGTCTCTTGATCAGCCGGGACACTTTTAAAAATTTATCCAGTCTCATCTTCTTCTCCTTATGCCTGCGGAGCGTTCCTGCTTCCAAAGGCTCCTTTTCCCTGAAAGCAAAAAAGTGGATTCTGCAACCGCAAAATCCACTCTGCTATCTCTATATCACTTAGGCGTTGATCATATCCTTTAAAGCCTTACCAGCCTTGAACTTCGGAGCCTTGGAAGCTGCGATTGTCATCTCTTTACCAGTCTGCGGATTTCTTCCTGTTCTCTCTGCTCTCTCAGATACCTCAAATGTACCGAATCCTACTAACTGGATCTTCTCGCCCTTCTTTAATTCCTCAGCAACAACATCTGTAAATGCCTTTAATGCTGCCTCTGCGTCCTTCTTGCTTAACTCAGTCTTCTCAGCCATTGCTGCAACTAACTCTGCTTTGTTCATGTTAAAAATTCCTCCTCTGGATTTTCAATATAAATAATATTCGAGGTTCTCAAAATACCTACTTCATATTTATACTTGTTTTTTCTTTCTTTGTCAAGAAAAATCCCCAAAATATGGGGATTTTCCGAGCTTTTTTACGTTTGGGAAGCGTTTACATCATGGTGTCGATCAATGCGTGAACTGCTTTTGAGAGCGCTTCTGATTTTGCGTCCGCATCCGCGAGCGATGTTCCCTTTACGCCGAGATAAAATTTGACTTTCGGTTCGGTGCCGGACGGTCTGACGCACACCCATGCTCCGTCGGTCATCTCGTAATAAAGAACGTTCGACTTCGGCAGGCCTGTCGGTCGCACTGCACCCGTTGCCGTCTCCGTGATGGTGTCCTGCTTATAATCCCGCACCGCCGTCACTTTGTATCCACCGATCTCTGCCGGAGCATTTTCGCGGAGCGTATTCATAATCTCCTGGATCTTCGCCAGTCCTTCGATTCCCTTTAATGTGATGGACGTCACATCATCCTTGTAGTAACCGTAACGCTCATACATGGCAAGCATCGCATCCCAGAGCGTCATGTTTTTCGTCTTATAGTAAGCCGCCGCCTCGCACAGCATCATCGATGCTGCAACGGCATCCTTATCTCTCGCGTAAGTTCCCGGCAGGCAGCCATAGCTCTCCTCCATACCAAAGAGGTATGTGCCCTTTCCTGTCTCCTCAAACTCTAAGATCTTCTGTCCGATAAACTTAAATCCGGTCAGCACCTCGATCAGATCTATTCCGTAGTATGCCGCAATCGCATCTGCCATATTCGTGGATACGATCGAACGGATAAATGCGCCGTCCTCCGGCAGTCCGAAGAGCTCCTTGCGCTGTCCGATCACATAGTCACCAATCAGGCATCCGGACATATTTCCGGTCAGGCTGTGGTATTCTCCGGTCTGTGCATCCTTCACATAAACACCCAGACGATCCGCGTCCGGATCTGTCGCAAGAATCAGGTCGGCATCTACTTTTTTACCCAGTGCAAGTCCTAATGCAAATGCCTCTGCCGCCTCCGGATTCGGATAGCTTACCGTCGGGAAATCGCCGTCCGGCAGTTCCTGCTCCGGCACAACGTAGACATTCGTGAATCCAAGCTCTTTGAGCACACGGCGTACCGGAAGGTTGCCGGTTCCGTGAAGCGGTGTGTATACAATCTTTAACTCGGATGCAACTTTGTCAATGCAGTCCTGATGAAGCACCAGTTTTTTCAGCTCCGCAATATACGGATCGTCAATATCCGCGCCGATCGTCTGATACAGACCATCTGCCTTTGCCTTTTCAAGCGGCATCGTCTTCACAGAAGCATAATCCGTCACGTTTCTCACTTCATCCATAATTCCCGTGTCATGCGGAGGTGTGATCTGCGCGCCGTCCTCCCAGTATACTTTGTATCCATTGTATTCCGGCGGATTATGGCTTGCCGTGATGTTGATGCCCGCTGTACACCCAAGCTTGCGCACCGCATAGGAAAGCTCCGGCGTCGGTCTTAACGATTCAAATACATATGCCTTAATGCCGTTCGCTGCAAGACAAAGCGCCGCCTCGTCGGCGAACTCCGGGGACATATGTCTGGAATCATACGCGATGGCAACACCTTTTGCCTGTGCTCCCACCTTGCAGATATAATTCGCCAGTCCCTGTGTCGCTTTGCGCACCGTGTAGATATTCATGCGGTTGGTTCCCGCTCCGATCACGCCGCGCAGTCCGGCAGTACCGAACTCCAGATCCATGTAAAAGCGCTCTTCAATCTCCTTCTCATTCCCGGCGATCGCCTGAAGCTCCGCTCTGGTCGCCTCGTCAAAATATGGATTGTTCAGCCATGACTCATATGTTTCTCTATATCCCATCTCAGATTCCTCCTGCTTTTTTCTAAATCTATCTTATCTTCCCTGTATCACTTTTTCAAGTACTATTCCCCTAAAAAAGTGATACAATTCTTTCAGCTTCCCTTAATAGCCTTAAGAAGTTCCGTCAGCGTTGAAAGATAATCTGATGAAGAACTGTTGCTGCTCTTTGTACTCTCCCCATCATCATCCAGAATCTCGTTTACGATGGCATCCAGTGCCGCATCACTCGTCGTGTCCGATGTTCCCGTCGATGTGGACGACGAACCTGAAGATGAACTGGAAGACGAACCCGAGGAACTGCTGCCCGAGTGGCTTCCTGCCAGGCTTCCCGCGAGACTTCCCGCCTGTCCGTCTGCGCTCTCTCCTGTGGATGTACTGCTGTCTGCCTCCGATGACTGCGTCTCACTTCCGGTCGTAGTCGATGAGCTTCCCGATTCTCCTGTCATTCCGATGGCGATCGTTGCCTCCGGTGAATTCACAAACAGCTTTTTGCTATATGTATCATAACCGTCCGCCGTCACGGTGAGCGTATGCACTCCATACTGTAGTTCCACCGGCTGGCTGTAATCCACCAGCTGCCCGTCTACCTGAAGCCATGCGCCCTCAACATTGACTGCGAAGAGAATGCTTCCGTACTTCGGTCCCTCGCCCTTTAACGTCTCAAGATCCAGAACCGTCTCCTGACCTCTCGTGATCGTAATCTCCGTACTTCCGCCGTATCCGTTATTCGCGACAGCTGCCGTGTATGTTCCCTCAGGAATCTCAATCGTCATCTCTCCGGTAATCTGTGCAAACACCTTGCTTCCCACCTGAATGTAACTTCCATCAAAGACACTGGTATTGACCAGCTTTAACGAACCGTGCCCGGTGGTCACCGAGATGGAATAGATTTTCTTGTCAATTCCGACCACCCGAAGCGTATCCAGTGCCGTCAGATCCGAAAGCTGGAGGGGACTTCCGTCCGAAACCACAAACAGATCCTCATCATACGAATAATTCGTATCCGCGATCTTAAATGCACCGTGCTCCTCATCTACACTGTATCTGGTCACATCCGGGTATTCCCACGCCAGATCGGAGATCTGCGCTTCCACCAGCCTGCCCTGCTTATCTTTTTCGCCGACACGGATAATGCGCCCCGCGTCAAATCCAGACACCGGTGTCCGGCTGCCGTATTTGTCAAGGAACCGGGTACCGATCGTGTAATTATACATATACTGCTTGCCGGAGTTCAACTGTGTTAAAATCAGACACTCCGCCTGCATATCATTGTTGGTGATTAAAAACAGGTCTGCTCCGATCGACGTGCCTTCCTGCTCCGTCCCCTGTTCCATCGCATCCAGCACATCGTTCGCATCCGCCTCCGTCCCGACGGTCTGTGCTGTATTTTCCGCATCCTTTGACGGATTATAGTAAGTTCCTGTCACAACTGTATTGCTGCTTTTTCCGCATCCAGCCAGTAACAGCATCATACAGACCGGCAGGATCCATCGAACTATTTTCTTCTTCAAGTATATCTGCTCCTTTATCGTGTACACAATTCTACGGCAAAAGTACCGCCAGATTGATTATATCATCTTTTTTGCGCTGCTTTCTGCGCATCCGAAGTTCCACCGGAACTTCTAATATGAATCTGTCAAGATTCATTATATCATATTAAACAACTCAGCGGAACTTTTATCTCAGGACGCGGGCGGCTGCAAGGTGAAATGGCGCATCATTTCCAGGAATCGTTCCCGCTCATCCTCCTGCCGTATGAATTTTTCCAGCTTTTCAATATTGCGTCCGGACACCCATGCCTTGTGTGTGTTATAGTAGCGGTTCGCAATTTTCCAGAATTTTTCCGGATATGCCATATACAGATACAGATAGTTTAGTTCCACGGCAGTCAGCCGGCGCACACGGTCATACGCACAGATGAGATCCATGCCAAGTCCGGTGTTCCAGTTGTTTTTTTCCAGCATTTTCCGCATATAATTTGCCAGATCACTGACCTGTATCTGGTAGGAAAAGCATTCAAAATGGACAATGCCGATTCCGGTTTTGGAAAACAGAATATTGTGCTGGTTATAATCGCCGTGACAAAACCCGGCGCTCTGCCCGCCCTGTCCCATCGCCGAAAGTTCCTGTGCCACCTGCCTTGCTTTTTCCATAAAGCGCTCATACTGCCCGTAAAAGAGCACTTCAAAATCATTCTTTTTCTTTTTGGACCGTATGTAATTCCGGACTTTGACCAGTTCCCGGTTATGCTTCTCATACAGTTCCTGCAGTTCATTCGGGTCGTTGCAGACAAACTCCGGAACCGTCTCCGAATAAGTTTCCGCCGCATTGTGCAGCATTGCCAGTTTCTCCGCCCCCGCGATCATGTCCGCCCGGTTTCTGGTGTCACACTCGCTCCCGGAAACAGCCGTCAATACCATATACTTTGTCTCATCCTCCACGACGGCAATCGGGGCGTCCTCCTTCGTCCGCACGACCTGCTCCGTTAAGAGTCCCTGTCCACCCAGATGCCCGAGTATGGCAGAGAGAAACTCCGCCCGCTCCGCCGAGCCTTTGTATTCTTTTAAAAGTAACTGCCCCTGTGTTGTATCACAAATATAACTTTCACGCCCTTTGGAAACCGCTCTCACTTCCAGGTCGTACTGCTCCAATACCTGCTCCGGTCGATTATACACGAAAACCCCTCCATATGATTGATCTGCGGCTGCTCTGCCGTGTCTCTTCATCATATGTGAGGGGTTTTTATTTCATGACCTGTTTTGATCAGAAATCTTTCCTGTCACAATTTTTAATAATTGTTCCTTCGTATTCAGCCCGGGATCTTCCAGTACCCGTTCCAGCAGTTCATTCAGCATCTCCCCGATCTGCTTTCCCGGCTGCATTCCGGCTGCAATCAGATCCTGACCGGAAACCGCCAGTTGCCGGATCGTAAGACACTCCTTTTTCTCCATGCACTCCCGGTACATCTGTTCATATGCGTCCACATACGCCAGCTTTTCCGCGCGCCGGTACCCGCTCTGCGCCAGAATATCCGCGCGCTTGACCGCAAACAATGCCGGGTACTGTTCCACGCCAATCCTGTGCATCGCCCTGCGGACCGCCTTCCCAGAAAGCTCCGGATTATCGTCGTGCCAGTGCACCAGCCGGCACACCCGGTCGGTGGTATCGTTGTCAAATTTCAGCCGGCGCAGAATCCCACGCGCCATCTCGCTTCCGCGCACCGGATGTCCGTAAAAATGATCCACGCCTTTTTCGTCCGTCGTCTTGCAGGCAGGCTTTGCAATGTCATGCAGCAGCATCGTAAGCCTTAACACCTTATCCGCCGGCACTGCTTCAATCGCCTTTAGCGTATGCTCTCCCACACTGTAGCAGTGATGCGGATTGTTCTGCGGTGTCTCCATCATCATGTCAAACTCCGGCAGAAAAACAGCCGTAAGCCCCGTGCGATACGCCACTTTCAGCTCTCCCGGATTCGGCGAAGTCAAAAGCTTTACCAGTTCGACCTGAATCCGTTCCGCACTGACCTTTTTTATATTGCCCGCCAGTCCGGCAATGGCTTCCTGTGTCTCCCGTTCAATCGAAAAGCCAAGCTGCGCTGCAAAACGAACCGCCCGGAGCATGCGAAGGGCGTCCTCCGAAAAGCGCTCCATGGCATTTCCCACGCAACGGATCACGCCTCTCTCCAGATCGCCGATTCCGTCAAAGGCATCCACCAGTCCGGTCACTTCATTGTAGGCCATCGCATTGATCGTAAAATCGCGGCGTTTCAGATCCTCCAGAAGATTCGCGGTAAACGCCACTTCCTTCGGGTGCCTCGCATCCTCGTATTCTCCGTCAATCCGGTAGGTTGTGACCTCGAATCCCTCATGATCCAGCATGACCGTCACCGTCCCATGCTGGATTCCGGTATCAATCGTGTGCCGGAAAAGAGCCTTGACCTGCTCCGGCCTCGCCGAGGTCGTAATGTCCCAGTCCTGCGGCGTTCTCCCGAGCAGGGAGTCGCGCACGCAGCCTCCGACCGCATACGCTTCATATCCGTGCCCGCCTAAGGTATTCAGAATCCTTGCAACCTTCGCAGGCAGGCTGATCTTTGCATTTTTATCCACGCACTTCTCCTTAATATGCCTTGCCCCAGTATACCAGCTTGTGCGCCGGTCTGCCGCAGCATACGCAGGTTCCGGAAATCTGCTCCTGATCATGGAACGGGATACAGCGGGATGTCACGGCAAGCTCCTCTTTGATCTTGTCCTCGCACGCCTGATCCTCGCACCACATACCGCGGATAAATCCCGGTTTGTTTGCCGCGATGTCCTTTAATTCTTCATAATTGTGGGCATCCCAGATATGCGCGTCGCGGTGTGCCTTTGCACGCTCGAACATCTCTTTCTGGATAGTCTCTAAAATCTCCGGAATCTTCTGCTCCAGATCCTCCAATGCGACCTCGATCTTCTCTCTGGTATCTCTGCGCACTACCACGCACTTGCCTGCCTCGATGTCCTTCGGTCCAAGTTCGATACGAACCGGAATTCCGCGCATCTCCTGCTCGGAGAACTTCCAGCCCGGGCTCTTGTCCGAGTCATCCAGCTTCGCGCGGCATACTTTTCCAAGGCGCTCGCAGACGCTCTTTGCAGCATCCATGACGCCGTCTTTGTACTGCTGGATCGGAATCACCATCGCCTGTACCGGTGCAATTCTCGGCGGCAGAACCAGACCCGAATCATCGCCGTGTACCATGATGATCGCACCGATGAGACGTGTGGTCATACCCCAGGAAGTCTGATGTACATACTGAAGCTTATTATCTTTATCGGTATACTGGACACCGAACGCCTTTGCGAATCCGTCGCCGAAGTTATGGCTGGTACCGGACTGCAGTGCCTTTCCATCATGCATCAGCGCCTCAATCGTATAGGTAGCCTCCGCGCCTGCAAACTTCTCCTTCTCGGTCTTGCGTCCGCGGATGACCGGCATTGCCAGTACCTCCTCGCAGAAATCCGCGTACAGATTCAGCATCTGGATCGTGCGCTGCTCGGCTTCCTCTGCGGTCGCATGCGCGGTGTGTCCCTCCTGCCACAGGAATTCCCTGGAACGGAGGAACGGTCTCGTCTCCTTCTCCCAGCGTACCACCGAGCACCACTGATTGTATACCTTCGGAAGGTCACGGTAAGAGTGAATAATATTTTTATAAAAATCGCAGAACAGCGTCTCAGATGTAGGTCTGACACAGAGACGCTCCGGCAACGGGTTCAATCCGCCGTAGGTTACCCATGCAACCTCCGGTGCAAATCCCTCCACGTGATCCTTCTCTTTTTCGAGCAGGCTCTCCGGAATAAAAAGCGGCATGTATACATTCTCCACGCCGGTCTCTTTGAATCTGCGGTCAAGCTCTTTCTGGATATTCTCCCAGATCGCATAGCCTGCCGGACGGATGATCATACATCCCTTTACCGCGGAATAATCGATCAGCTCCGCCTTTTTTACCACGTCCGTGTACCATTGTGCGAAATCAACATCCATCGATGTGATCGCTTCTACTAATTTCTTGTTGTCCTTTGCCATCATCTATCTCCTTTTCATAGCTCTTACTGCCGTTGCAAGCAGCTTCAAGGTTGTCTGTGTGCAGCTCCTGCACAACTAATGATTTTATGATAAATGGAAAGGGTTGTCAATTTCAAACGCAAGATTTCTGCGTGTTTTCGGGTGTCTGAACCCGATTTTGTACGAACAGAGGCAGAGCGGCTCACCCGACAGCTTCATATTCTCTTTAAAATTGTACTTCCGGTCTCCCACAATCGGCATCCCTGCATGTGCCAGCTGCACGCGGATCTGATGATGTCTGCCGGTTCCCAGATGAATCCGAAGAACGGCGCGCCCGTTTTTCTGCTCTAAAACCTCGTAGGAAAGCTCTGCCCTCTTTGCTCCCGGCGTACTGCTTTCTACAACCGCCGACGTATTGGTTCTGCCGTCACGCAGAAGATAATCTGTAAACTGCCCCTTTCCGGCTTCCGGCACCCCGTCTGTCACGGCATAGTAAAACTTGTCCGCCAGCCCCGACGCAATCTGCCTGCCAAGTGCGGCTGCCGCCTCCTTCGTCTTTGCGAACACCATCACTCCGGATACCGGCTGATCCAGCCGGTGCACCACTCCGATATACGGCAGTTCGCCCTTCCCCGCCCGCCTGTTTTTAAGCAGGCTCTCCATATCCGCCTGTCCGAGCCTTTTCGTCTGTACCGCCACACCTGCCGGCTTTTCGCAGACAATAATCTGCTCGTCTTCAAATAAAATTCTGATCTCCATATTCTAAACCGCATCCACCATAGTCTGTGCCCACTGGCGTGCATCCGCAAAATCTTTCTCATCCGGATGTGAAAGCGCCTCGTCAAAATTTTTTACGCTCGCATTCAGCTTCTGATCTTCCGGGTGCTCCCGCAGCATCGCCACATAGCGGTTTCTCACTCCGATCGGCATTTTCCCCTGGCAGTAAAAGCTTCCGAGCACCTCACTGGTATCCGGAACGCACTCCGTTACCCGGCACGCCAGCTTCTGATAGTATTCTCTGGAGCCACCATAACCGGCAGTGCCGAAAACCGCCAGTTTTTTTCCTTCCAGCTGCTTCAAATACTCACCAACCGTTCCATCACAGCTTCCCTTGTCCGTCCAGGATCCTACAAAATAAAGATCCGCCACAATGTCCGGCTTCGGCTCACCGAAGTATACAATCTCTTCACCGCCAAGCGCATCCCGTATTGCTTCTGCCACCTGTCTGGTATTCCCTGTCAGACTTTTGTATATGATTGCAATTTTTTTCCCACTCATCTGTGCTCTCCTTCGCCCGCTCTGTCATCCTGCTGCCTATGAATTCTTCACCGGTCTGCCGTCGATACATCCGGTAAAATCTGCTTCGCGCGCAGACTCCTCGCCCGGAAGCGGCGTATTTCTCTGCCCGCCGCTCTTAGAGCACTCCTGGCAGGTGTCCGAACCCGCGTTTGCTTCCTTTCTGCCAAATCGACAGACAGATTCTTCCGGTCCCGACGAATTATCTGTCGAACCGCCGCTCGCCAGATACACGCCCTCCGCATATTCTTTTGTCTCCACAACTTCTGGTTTTACATACTTTTTCATTTTCCTGCACTCCTTCCAAATTATAAATTACAGCTTAAACCGGTACCCTACTCCCCAGATCGTTGCTGCTTCGCAGCGCAGGCGCTCATTCCGGTACAGCTTCGCTGTGGAGCGCCTGCCTTGCACACCTTTACACATCCTTACGATTTAAGCTCTACAGCTTAAATCTGTACCCTACTCCCCAAATCGTTTCTATGTACTGCGGTTTGTTGGTGTTCATCTCGATCTTCTCGCGGATCTTTTTGATGTGTACCGTTACCGTCGCAATGTCCCCGATGGATTCCATATCCCAGATCTGGCGGAACAGCTCTTCCTTCGTAAATACATGATTCGGATTCTCCGCAAGAAATGTCAGGAGGTCAAACTCCTTTGTCGTGAACTGCTTCTCCTCGCCGTTGACCCAGACACGTCTCGCCGTCTTATCGATGCGGATTCCACGGATCTCGACCGTATCATTCTCAGGCGTATTGCTGCCGATCAGCCGCTCATAGCGCGCCAGATGTGCCTTCACGCGCGCCACCAGCTCGCTCGGCGAAAATGGCTTGGTAATATAGTCATCCGCTCCCAGTCCCAGGCCGCGGATTTTATCGATGTCATCCTTCTTCGCCGACACCATCAGAATCGGCGTGTTTTTCTCCTCCCGGATCTGCTTGCAGATCTCAAAACCGTCAATGCCCGGGAGCATCAGATCCAGGATGTACATATCAAAATCTTCCGTCAACGCCCGTTTCAGGCCGACGGTTCCGTCATTCTCTATCTCCACCTCAAATCCGCTGAGTTCCAGATAATCCTTCTCAAGGTCTGCAATCTCCACCTCATCCTCAATGATCAATACTCTGCTCATATGGCACCTCCTGATATTTTCGTAATACAAAATACATCACGGTTCCGATGGACTCCTTGCTTGTCGCCCAGATCTTACCGCCGTGGTCTTCAATAATCTTCTTCACAATCGATAATCCGATACCGCTGCCTCCCGTCGCAGAATTGCGCGACGCATCCGCACGGTAAAACCGGTCAAAAATGTAAGGCAGATCGCGCGCAGCAATTCCTCTGCCGTTATCTTCAATCTCGACCTGGATAAAATCACCAACATCCTTGATCCGGATATTGATAAATCCCTTCTGCTTGTCCAGATATTTGACCGAATTCCCCACGATATTGTTAACCACGCGCTTTAGCTGCTCCGGGTCTGCAATAATCTGGACATCCTCGTCCGCATAATTAAAATATGCCAGTCCGATGTTTTTCGCCTCGAGATCAAGCCCGATCTCCTCGATGCAGTCATTGAAATACTCCGCCACATTCAGCTTTGCAAAATTGTACGGAATGCGGTTGGTGTCGATCTTCGCATACAATGTCAGCTCATTGATGAGCGTATCCATCTCATTCGCCTTATTATAAATCGTCCGGATGTACTTGTCACGCTTTTCCGGCGTATCCGCCACACCGTCGATGAGTCCCTCCGCATACCCCTTCACAGCTGTGATCGGAGTCTTTAAATCATGGGCGATATTGCTGATCAGCGCCTTGTTCTCACGCTCACCGGAAAGCTTTTCCTCTGCGTTATCCTTCAGCCGCTGCCGCATCTCCTCGAAATTGCGGCAGAGCTCCCCGATCTCGTCATTCGTCTCTACATCCACCGTAAAATCCAGATTACCGTCCTTAATGTTCTGCGCCGCCACCTGCAGCTTCTTGATCGGATTGATAAAACTCGTATAAATCCATACCGTCAGCATGCATGCCGTCAGGATTAAGATCAGGACAATCGAGATCACCACATCCGCCATCAGGCTCTTCAACTCCGGCACGGTCTCCTCAAGGATCGTGATAATAAAAACGCTGCCCTGGCTTCCGTCCGTATACACAAAATCAATCTGCTTGATCAGCGCCTGCTTGTCTCCGTCGACATAGATGCCGGTGTCTGCCCCGGACTCTTCCCCTCCGTAGGCCGGCAGATCCGTCAGCAGCGACGCCTCCTTATCATCTCCCACATAGATCAGCTCGTCTCCCCTGCGCACGACAAGATACGAATACTTCTCGCGCAGAGTATCATTCATCTGCTCCAGAAACGCCTTATCCTCCAGCTTATCCGGATCCTGCTTGGAAAGATCCAGAAGCGTCTCAAAGGACTCGCGCGTAAAACGGCTGAGCAGCTGCATGGAATTGGAAAAATAACTGTAATCGTCACTCTCCACGCCGTATGTCTGTTCAATCGACTTCAGCTGGATCTTCTGGAATCCGAAAAGCACCGCCACCGCAAGAAGAATGGGGATAAATATGATAATACAAAATGAAATGATAATTTTATTTTTGAACTTCATGCCTGCTTTGTCCACCCCGCAAATTCCCGCAAAAAAACGGGTCATAGAACTGTAATTCTATGACCCATTATAACACGAAACATCCAAAAACCTATTTATTTTATGTAAAATTGTCTAAACTTTTCATAAAACTCTACAAATATTTCTTTAATGTCTCCACCTTATCGACTGCCTCCCACGGAAGGTTCAGATCGGCGCGTCCAAAATGTCCGTATGCCGCTGTCTGACGGTAAATCGGTCTTCTTAGATCCAGCATCTTGATGATTCCTGCCGGACGGAGATCGAAGTTTTCACGAACGATTTCCACCAGTTTCTCGTCAGAAAGCTTTCCGGTTCCGAAGGTGTCTACCATAACCGATGTCGGCTGTGCAACACCGATCGCATAGGAAAGCTGAATCTCGCATTTTTCTGCAAGACCTGCGGCAACGATGTTCTTTGCCACATAACGTGCCGCGTAAGCTGCGGAGCGGTCTACCTTGGTGCAGTCCTTACCGGAAAAAGCGCCGCCGCCGTGACGTGCATATCCGCCGTAGGTGTCTACGATAATCTTACGTCCAGTCAGACCTGCATCTCCGTGCGGTCCGCCGATAACAAAACGTCCGGTCGGGTTGATGAAGAACTTTGTCTGTGCATCTACCAGTTCCTTCGGCAGGATCGGGTCAAACACGTATTTCTTGATATCCTCATGGATCTGCTCCTGTGTAACATCATCATCATGCTGTGTGGACAGTACGACAGCTTCCAGACGAAGCGGCTTTCCATTCTCATCATACTCAACGGAAACCTGTGTCTTTCCGTCCGGTCTCAGATAGGAAAGTGTGCCGTCCTTGCGCACCCTGGTCAGCTGTAATGCCAGCTTGTGTGCAAGGGAAATCGGATACGGCATAAGCTCCGGTGTCTCGTTTGTCGCATAACCGAACATCATACCCTGATCTCCGGCACCGGTATCCAGCTCATCCTTTAACCCGCCCTCTTTTGCCTCGAGTGCCTTGTCTACACCCATGGCAATATCCGGTGACTGCTGATCGAGCGCTACCATAACTGCACATGTATTTCCGTCAAATCCGGTCTTCGCATCGTTGTAACCGATCTCGTTGACTGTCTGTCTCACGATCGCCGGAATATCCAGCTTTGCCTTTGTGGTAATCTCTCCGGTTACCAGTACAAATCCGGTACAGCTTGCCGTCTCACAAGCCACACGGCTCATTGGATCCTCTGCCATGCACGCATCCAGAATCGCATCAGAAATTGCATCGCAGACTTTGTCCGGATGTCCTTCTGTGACGGACTCAGATGTAAATAATCTCTTTTCCATTCCTTATTACTCCCTTTCTCATCATGTAAAATGACACAAAAAAACCACTTGCGAAAAACAAGTGGAAGTGACGTATAGATAATCAAATCCTCTTATTGTTCGAACTATCGCGGATATCGCTTCTGACAGCGCTCATCCATAACAGTATTTGCTCGCTCAGGTTGGCACCTTCCGTAGAGGGGTTGCCGTGACTTCACAGATCCTATGTATCTCCATCACTCTGAATAAGAAAATTTACACACAATATTGAATTTTCAAATCTACGTCTGATACATTACACCCCTTTCTCCGCTATGTCAAGCTTTTTATTGACTTTCTTTTTTCAAACTTCTATACTGAAAGTAGTTGTAGTAAATATAGGTAGAAGGGGTAAGCAAATGAAAGAATTGGCACTGTACAATTTAAAAGAGGGCATGGTTCTTGCAAAAGACATCACTACCCCCAGCGGACAGGTGGTTCTTGAAAAAGGAAAAGAACTTACGAAGCAGTCGATCCTGCGCCTTTCCTTTTATAATATCAAGTCGGCCTGCATTGTGGACGGGGAAGAAAAGCAGGCGGCTCCCAAGTCCTATTCGCAGAAGATCAAGACCTCGCAGAAGTTTCAGTCCTTCCAGGTGGATCACACGATCGTACTCAGTCAGATCCGTGTCAGCTTTGAAGGCTACGTGAACGAGGGCAGGCCGTTAGACACAGCAGCGCTCCTGTCGAAGGTCGTTGAATTGTTCCAGTCCTGTAAGACTTCTCTGGAATTGTTTAATATGTTACATAACATGCATTCCTCAGACGACAGCATCTATGTCCATTCCCTGAATGTCTCGCTGATCTGCAGGCAGATCGGAAAATGGCTCAAGGCAGAAGGCGCCACTTTAGACACGCTGACGCTCGCCGGACTGCTTCACGACATCGGCAAGCTCAAGATTCCAACAGAGCTTCTCAACAAACCGGGCAAATACACCGACGAAGAGTTCGCGCAGGTCAGGCTGCACACCCAGTACGGTTACGAACTGTTAAAGCCACTTCCGCTGGATGCACACATCAAGCTCGCCGCACTCTCTCATCATGAGCGCTGTGACGGCACCGGCTATCCAAGCGGTCTTACGACGAACGATATTGATCCTTATGCACGCGTTGTTGCGATCGCGGATGTTTATGATGCCATGACGACCGCCCGCTCTTACCGTGCTCCCCTGTGCGCTTTTCAGGTTATCGCCAACTTTGAGCGTGACGGTCTGCAGAAATACGATACCAAATGTGTTCTCGCGTTCCTCAACCGGATCGCCGGCACCTACCAGAACCACCGCATCCTCTTAAGTGATGGTCGTAGTGCCAACATTGTCATGCTCAACGACAAGCAGCTTTCCAGACCGATCGTGCAGTTAGACGACGGTTCCTGTATTGATCTGTCAACTGCGGGCGATCTGCATATTCAGGCGGTTCTCTAAACCGGCAAAGCCGTGTCCGAAAGTCCCCGGCAAATGAAAGAACATGCAGGAGATAAGCTGTATGCAAAAGATTTCAGACACTCAATGTTCCGGAAGACAGCCAGCAGCGGCGAATTCTTTGGAGCAAAATCCAGGTAATTCTTCCGTGCCGCGTCCGGCATCGAATGCTGTGTCTTTCCACGTTTGGACAGTCCCCGGGGTGTGTCCGGCAACTCGCAGACAATGGGCGGACTTCCTAGCAGCACTAACCGTGCTTCCTCATAGACAATATAAAACCGCGCGAACCGAAACTCGTTGGCATCTGCTATTGAAAACAAGGCAGATGCCAATTCAAACATCGGCTTCGCGCGGTTATGTTTTATTCGGAAGCACGGTAAGTGCTGCACGTAAGTCCTAAAATTGTCTGCAGATTGCGGACACGCCGCGTGGGATGTTCAAAACTTGGAAAAACACAGCTCATCCATGATGCCGGACGCGGCATGGTTAGAAATACCGGATTTTACGATCAGAATCGTCGCTGTTGGCTGCCTTCCGGAACATTACGTTTCTCTAACTTCTCACCATACAGCTTATCTCCTGTACGCTTTCCCGGTTGCCGGGGGCTTTCTAACACGGCTTTGCCGTTTTAGGAGTCAGAACCGACACGAACCGCAAACGCCCGTCCATCCATTTCCCGATCGCCCCGATCACCTTTCCCATCGTAAACGCTGCCAGAATCGTTCCGATTCCAAGTCCATCCAGATGTCCCAGGAAGAAGATCGTCATGCCGGCGGTCACCGCCAGACAGATCACATCAAACGAGACCTTTATGTTGGAATACGCGGCACCCGTAATGTCCGCCAGTTCCCTCGGGAACAGATCTGTCGGTATGATCGGCAGACCACAGCGGTTTGACAGTGCAATTCCGATGCAGATCAACAGATAGCTGATTGCAAAATAGAGAATACGGTTCGGAAGCGTAAGCGGCAGAAGATTGATCCACGCCTCATGCACATCCAAAAGTTCCCCGAACACAAATCCCACCACAAAGCTGAACAGATACTGCGGCACAAACCGTTTTCTTAAAATCATCAGGCTAAGCACCAGGACGCCCTGGAACAGGTAGGTCCATGTGCCGAGCGAGATCCGCGTAAACACTTCCGAAAACGCGAACGGCACGCTCGAGATGGCAGAGATTCCCGCGCCGGAGTGCAGCATCAGCACCACCCCGAAGCTGTTAATCAGCACTGCAACAAGCAGTGCCAGTTCTCCTCTCACAGTATGTAACTCTTTCTGTTGTATTTCCTGTGCTTCCATTGTTATCCTCCAAGTCTGTCTTCCGCGCTATCATATCAAAAGACCGTTTTTTTATTTCATAGGAAGGTTCTGCTTTCTTGTATTAACGTGCCGCAGTATTTCCTATGAAATAAAAAATGTCTGCTGTGGGATCCCCTCCCGCAGCAGACCTGATGGTTCAAAACTTCCATTCTATGATACTTTCAGTGTAAACTTCTGTATTTCTTTTTCGTCGGAAACTTTCTCAATCAATGCCCCAAGCAGTGACAGCTTCTGATCAAATGCCTCGTAGCCGCGCTCAATGTAATAAATATCGTCCACAACAGTAATGCCCTCTGCGCCAAGTCCGGCAATCACAAGCGCCGCTCCGGCTCTTAAATCCGGCGCATTGACTCTGGCACCGGTGTACTGGTCCACACCGCTGATAATGGCGATGTTGCTCTCCACCTTGATGCTTGCACCCATGCGTGTCAGTTCATCCACATACTTAAAACGGTTCTCAAAAATGCTCTCCGTCACGGTACTCGTTCCCTGTGCCACTCCCAGCACAACCGTCATCTGCGGCTGCATATCCGTCGGGAAGCCCGGGTAAGGAAGTGTCGTCACCTGTGTATGACGCAGCGGCTTCGATGCCACCACGCGCACAGCGTCATCGAACTCCTCCACCTCGCACCCGATCTCAAGCAGCTTTGCGCTGATCGCTTCCAGATGTTTCGGGATCACATTTTTCACGGTAACGTCGCCCTTGGTCGCCGCTGCCGCCAGCATAAAGGTGCCTGCCTCGATCTGATCCGGAATAATCGAATACTCTGTCGCATGCAGCTTCTCCACTCCGACAATCCGGATCACGTCCGTACCGGCACCGCGGATATTGGCTCCCATGCTGTTTAAGAAGTTAGCAACGTCAACCACATGCGGCTCCTTCGCCGCATTCTCGATAATCGTCTTGCCCTCTGCCATGGACGCCGCCATCATAATATTGATGGTTGCCCCGACAGACACCTTATCCAGATAAATGTGCGTGCCGGTTAACTTTTCTGCATAAGCCCGCACCAGACCATACTTGATATCCACATCAGCCCCCAGAGCCCTAAAGCCCTTCATGTGCAGATCGATCGGCCGTCCGCCGATGTTGCATCCGCCCGGAAGCGCCACTTCCGCCCGCTTATATTTGCCGAGCAGTGCGCCGATCAGATAATAAGATGCGCGTATTTTTCGGATAAATTCATTGTCAACATTAAAATCCCGGATAAAAGATCCATTGATCCTTACCGTGTGAGCATCCAGCCGCTCTACCCGCGCTCCAATCTCCTCGATGGCATTGAGTAAAACGTTGGTATCTCTGACATTAGGTACATTTTCTATTGTAACGGTCTCATCCGTCATAACTGCAGCAGATAAGATCGCAAGCGCCGCATTCTTAGCGCCTCCGATTTCCACTTCTCCTACCAGCGGATTTCCACCTTTGATCACATACTGTTCCATATCACACCTCTATGAACGCTTTATACAAACACGTAATTATACTAGTGCTTACATGCTTTTGTCAAGTAATTCTTAAGTTCTTCGTTCATCAACCATATAGTGTACATTATACCATAAATTTCATCCATTTGTACAGCATACAACTATTTCCAGTCTGTGTCCTCTTCCCATCAGTTGCTGATGTATTTGAGCGGATCCACTGCTGAACCGTTGATATAGATCTCAAAATGAACATGCGGTCCTGTAGAACGTCCCGTACTTCCACTTAACGCGATCGGCTCTCCCTGCTCAACATGCTGTCCAGCCTTCACCAGAAGCTTACTGTTGTGTGCATATCTCGTCAGTCTGCCATCCGCATGGCTGATGACCACGTTATTGCCGTAGCCGCCATTATAGGACGCAGAGATTACCGTTCCGGCACAGGATGCGTACACCGTCGTCCCGATCGGGCATGCCCAGTCAACACCCTTGTGCATACGTCCCCAGCGTCTGCCAAATCCTGACGTATATCTTCCTCCGGAAATCGGTTTGATATAGGTCGGCGGAATGATGGTACCGCGCTCAATGACTGCCGCCTGTGACGCCACCATAACGTTCTGATGTATCATCTCGCGGCTTGTTTCCACACCGTTCTCATAGACCACAACGTCATTGCGCTCCCGGTGTCCCGTCGTTCCCTCCTGCTGTACAACCTCTTTTGTCGTATACCAGGAATCGTTGTCTATGATGATTGGGTCTTCCGTGTAGTCCTCCTCATAGACCTCTCCTTTTGTCACCCGAAGCTGCAGATCCGGCTCCGGCACCGCAATGATGAGTTCCTGACCGTCCCTTATCATCGCGTCCGCGCTGTCCAGCCCGTTTAACGCCACGATCGACGACACTGTCGTATCATGATCCATCGCAATCACAGAGAGACAGTCTCCGCTCTCCACTACATATATTTTATTCGATTCTTTCTCTTTTGTTACTTCGGCAACCTGTTCATCCACATCTGCAATCTGATCGGCATCGACATAGTTCTCGAACACATTCACCCGCTCCACAAATTCCATATCAAGGATGCCTGTCTCATACGTGGCTTTTGGATCTGCAAATGCCTCCTCCAGCGTACAGATCACATAGGCGCTGATTCCTGCCTGCGGCAGAGAAGCCTGTGCTTCCTCCAGCACCTTTTCATCCGCTGCATCCCCTGCGTCCCTTCTGGCAAGAGACGCTGTCAGAATTCCGCTCACATGGGAGCCCTGATCCGCAATGACCGCCCCGTATTCATCCGCCGCATCCGCAGAAGCCTTCACTTTTTCCAGAAAAGACTCCACCTCGTCCATCGTCGCAAAGTTGGCGCGGTATTCATCGATCGCCACTGTATAGACGCGCTGCTTTTCCTCTGCATTTTTCTCACTTAGTATGTTCTCTACGGCTTCTTTTAATTCATTCTCCGACAACAACTTCTGGAACGGTTTTCTACACTCCTCACTGCTCCATACGACTTCGCCGCTGATTCTCTCCCCGGTCTTTTGCGTCAGTTCCTGTCTCGCCTGACGGACGATGTCATCCATATCAGTGTTCTCCGGCGCATACCCGATGATGCGGTCATCCACGCGCACCTGCCGGTATGTCTGTCCGATTCCAATCTGCCCGGAAAGGCAAAAAAGGACTCCGCCGACCGCCAGGACTCCTACCGCAGCTGCCTGCCAGACTGCCTGTTTTGTAAACGTTTGTTTCTTCATTGAAAGCGTTCCTTCAATTCCATAATTTTCTCAATCGTCTGTTCCACATTCAAATGATGTTCATCCACAATCACATCCGCATATTTCTCGTACAAAGGCACACGTTCCTCATAGAGATCATGAAGTGTCTGTCCGTCTCTTAAGACAACCCCTCTTCCCTTGATGTCCGAGAGCCTGCGCTCCAATTCCCGGTACGGAAGTTTCAGATAAACCACCGTACCGATCCGGCCAAGGTGTTCCATCGCTTCCGCTCCGTACACCACGCTCCCGCCGGTTGCAATAATGGCATGTTCCGCCTCGATCCCGCTGTTGATGCGGTTCTCCACCTTAAGGAATCCCTCCGGTCCGACTTCAGCGATAATCTCACGCAGAAGCTTTCCTTCCTTTTCCTGTATCACCAGATCGGCATCAATGAACTGGTATCCCATCACTTTTGCAAGAACCACGCCAACGGTACTCTTTCCAACACCGGGCATTCCAATCAGTATGATATTCTTTTTCATGTGTACCTTCCTTATTCACTGTGGCTGTTCCAATTTTTTCACAATCTCCGAAAATCCCATGGAATGGGACGCCTTTACCAGAATGGTATCTCCCGGTCTGCGGTACTCCAGCAGTGCCTCCTCCAGCACCTCTTTGTCCGGTTCCACATAGACCCTGGTCTCCGGCGATACACGCCGCGCCTCCTCCGCAATCTCCCCTGCGAGTGTTCCGGTCACAAACAGCGCATCAATCTTCTTCCCGGCAAAATGCGCACCGACCATTCCGTGCAGCTTCTTTTCCTCACTGCCAAGTTCTCCCATATCGCCGAGCACGGCAATCTTTCGTCCCTTCGCCTGGGACAACACGTCTATGGAAGCCTTCATGGACACCGGATTCGCATTGTAGCAGTCGTCGATAATCGTGATGCCGTTCTTCCGGATCAGATTACTCCGCCCGCCAATCGTGTGCGCATGCTCAATTCCAAGCGTCATCTCCTCCGCATCAAGTCCCAGACGTCTTGCCACGCAGACTGCTGCAAGCGCGTTGTATACATTGTGCTCACCAGCAATCGGGATCACCACCTCAAACTGCTGCTCCGGCGTGTGAATGACCGCCTTCGTTCCCTCAAGGCCGATCGCCTCCACATCGGTCGCGTACACTTCCTTTTCCGCGAGCCGTTTGCTGCCGGTCTCTGTCTCTGCCGTCTTTGCTTCCTGTCCGATTCCATAGAACACCGCCGGTCTGCCATTCACCATCTTTTTGTCACAGAGCTTATCGTCATCCCCGTTTAATACGGCGATCCCGTCCGGTGCCAGATGTTCAAAGCTCTCCGTCTTCGCCTTTAAAATGCCGTCTCTTGTGATGAGGTTCTCCAGATGACATAAGCCGATATTGGTAATGACGCAGATATCCGGCTGTGCCATCTCTGCAAGACGGTGCATCTCACCGAACTCAGAGATTCCCATCTCGAGCACCGCCACTTGATGTTCCTCCCGGATCTTAAAGATCGTCAGCGGAAGCCCGATCTCATTGTTCAGATTCCCCTCGGTCTTTAACACGCGGTATTTCTCGGAGAGCACCGACGCGATCATCTCTTTTGTGCTGGTCTTTCCGACACTTCCGGTGATCCCCACGACTTTGATGTCGAGCGAGCGGCGGTAGAACGCCGCGATCTTCTTCATAGCTTCCTCCGTGGAGTCAACCAGAATATACGGTCCTGCCGGATGCTCGAGCCGCTGTTCGGAGAGCACTGCAAGCGCTCCCTTTTCAAAAACCGCCGGAATGAAATCATGCCCGTCAACGCGCGCTCCGCGGATAGGAATAAACAGATATCCTTCCCCGACCAGACGGCTGTCAATCACCGCCCCCTGAATCTCCTTTTTGCGGTCGCATTCTTCCCCGATGTATGTACCGCCACATGCCTGCGCGATATGCTCCAATGTCATATTTTTCATAATGGCTCCCATTTCAGACTTCACTCTTAATTCTTATATTTGCGCATGGAACTCTCGATCAGCTTCTCGCAGAGCTGGTTGAAATCCACGCCGGTCACCTTTGCCTCCTGCGGCAGCAGGCTGGTCGGCGTCATGCCCGGAAGTGTGTTCGCCTCCAGACAGAAAATGTGATCTTCCGCATCCAGAAGGAAGTCTGTGCGCGAGTATGTATTGAGTCCAAGCACCTCTGCCACCTTCTCTGCATATCCCTGCATTTCCTTCGTAATCTGCTCGGACAGCTCCGCCGGGCAGGTCTCTACCGTACTTCCCGCTTTGTATTTGTTCTTATAATCATAGAAGCCTTCCACCGGCGCGATCTCGATGATCGGAAGCGCCTGAAAATCGATGACACCGACAGAAAATTCTCTTCCCTTTACATATTCCTCAATAACCAGCTCATTCTCCCAGCGGAATGCCTCCTTTAATGCCTGCTCATATTCCGCCTTGTCGTGCACGATCGATACGCCGATACTTGATCCGCCGCTGCACGGCTTTACCACGCACGGGAAATGAATCCCACAGTTCTCGATCTTTGCCGCATCCTCGCCGCGCTTTAAAGACGTGCCTCTCGGCGTCGGTATCCCGTTCTCGAGAAACAGCTGCTTTGCCATCCCTTTGTTCATGGCAAGCGCACTGCCCAGATATCCGGTTCCTGTGTAGCGGATGCCGAACAGGTCAAACGCCGCCTGGATCTTACCGTTCTCTCCGTTCTCTCCATGAAGCGCCATAAACACGATGTCCGCCATCCGGCAAAGCTCTATGACATTCGGTCCGAAGAAATTATCCGACTGATCCTTTCTCTGCGCCTTTACTTTTTCCAGGTCCGGCGCGGTCTCCGGAATCGCCGCCACCTTGACGCTGACCGCCTCGGCTCTGTCAAAAATTCCGGTAAGATCTTCTTCCTTATCGCTATATCCCATAAAAACATCAAGTAAAATTACCTGATGTCCGTTCTCTCTGAGTGCTTTCGTAACCATCTCTCCTGTCTTGAAGGACACGTCTCTCTCTGTGCTGAGTCCCCCTGCCAAAACAACTATCTTCATGGTATCCGTCTCTCCTTTTTCAAAACTTTTCTCGCTTTATAGTATACCTTTTTCGATCTGATGACAAGAATATTCCTTGTTTTTTCAAAGCTCTGCCCCTGCGCTGCGACCCCTTTCCTGCTTTTTATCTACGCTCTTCCGCTATACACTCACGTCTGCTGTATTCTGCCATCCCCAAAAGCCACAGAAAAACCTGCCTCGCAATGAGATCCCTCCCGTGAATCATACTGCCATAATGATAAATCATCTGCTCCGCTTCCAGCTTTCTTCCCACCGCAAGCGCGGTCAGAATCTGTTCCAATAATTCAATCCGTTCTCCCTCCAATGGGTACTGATATGCAATATAATCCATAAACCCCGGATAATTCTGCATCATATCCACCAATACATTTGTATGTCCGTAGCTTTTCCTACTTGAGCCCTTTTCTTTTGTTTCACACATGATTAACTTTTCTACCTCTCGCACACGCAGGGCGCGCTTAACTACAATTATAAGATACTTTAGTACTAACTGTACACCCCTTTGCGCAAAAAATTTTACAGAAAGCGCCCTCTGTCAGCTCAAACTCCTTTTTTCTCCACAAAAAGAAGAGGGAGTGCCACATCTGCAATACGGTTCTCCCTCTTCTTTCTGTAAATATATCAGTTCATTATGAGACAGCACATCTCAAACGCTCTTAGTTCTCCGGCTCAATCAGTCCGTAGGTGTTACCTTTTCTCTTATAAACCACATTGACATCTTCCGTCTCTGCATTGATGAATACGAAGAAGTCATGTCCCAGCAGTTCCATCTGCACACATGCATCTTCCGGATACATCGGCTTCATGGAGAACTTCTTGGTACGGATGATCTTGATCTCCTCATCCTCGTCTGCGACTCCATCCAAAAATTCCTGCTTAAATACAGCGGATGCATTCTGCTGCTTTGTCACCAGCTTGGTTCTGTATTTCTTAAGCTGACGCTCAATCACTTCCTCCACAAGATCAATGGATACATACATATCGTTGCTTACCTGCTCGGAGCGGATATAATTTCCTTTTGCCGGGATTGTAACCTCGGCTTTCTGTCTCTCCTTCTCCACGCTCAGCGTCACATATACATCGGTATCCGGTGTAAAATACTTCTCAAGCTTGTTCAGCTTGTCCTCTACTGCTGCTTTCAGCCCCTCTGTTAATTCGATGTTTCTTCCTGTAATCTTAATTCTCATGATGTCCAACCCCTTTGCCGTTTATTTGATACAAGATATATCATAGTTATATTATAACATATTTTGGCTTTATAGCAAGAAAATTTATGCAATTTTCATAATTTTTTCTGAAAATTCATCAACCAAGCGTCAGAGCGAGATAACCGTCGTCCGCAACCGGCAGATCTGCCATCGTCTCCGGCAGCCAGATCATACCGCGCTCCCGTCCGTATGATGCCGCGCTGGTTCCCGTCTCTGCCATAAGCTGCGGAAGCACCTGTGAGAGAGCGTCGTCCGACAGCGTTGTCTCCAGTATCACGAGCTCTTTTTCCCGGATATCATACATCAGAATATCCCGGTCATCTTCCTGCTCATTCCGTGTGTTTTTATCCTCGCAGCTGACTGCCGCCGTACCACCGCCGCAGCTTGCCGCGAGTTCCATCGCATAGGAAACCGCATCCGCATCCCAGTGTACATACCCTTCCTTCGCGCACTTTTCATCCCGGATCCGCACATACTCCTCCGGTGTGACAGGCTCCGTGCATGCAACCGGCTCCGTATCCTTTACCTCGAGCGCCGTGATGTCACTGCCACTCACGTTCTTGCGTTCTCCCCGGAATGCATTCTTAAATCCCAGATTTTCATAGTAACGGGTCAGCGACTCCTCCGCCGGCGACAGAATGAGCGGCATCTGATATTTTTCTTCCGCAAAACGCAGAATCTGTTCCGCAAGCTTCTGTCCCCGGTATTCCGGCAGTGTCGCAACCGCATACACATAGCGCGCGTCCACATACGCCCCGTTGCACAGGTACTGCACCGGCAGAAAACTTGCCATCGATACCGGTCTTCCATCCCGGAAAATCACGAGCATATTCTCTCTCGTCATGCGGTGCTTCAGATAAAACTGAATATAATCTTCCTCGTCGCCAAAGCATTTCTGCCAGATTTCCTGAATATACGGCGCATCCCGCTCGGGGTCCGCATAGACCACACTGCTCTCCTCCAGTTCATATTTTGGAAGAAGAATATCCGGATAGTAGGAAAGCTTTGCCTTTCTGAGTCCGGGATCGCCGGTGTCCTCCTCGCGGTTGACATACGCATACCCCTCACATTCATGCAGGACAAACTGCTGGTTGATCATCGGATACGCTCCCTGAAGATCCGGATACGCCTTTTCAAAGTGCACAACGAACGTCTCCGAGTTCAGCCGCTCCCCGATCGAAAACGCGACAATCTGCCCGTCTCTCCGGAGCACTCCGCCGACAAGTCCCAGCTCCTGCATATGGTCAAACGCCTCATGGAGTACCGAGATCTCCTGGTTCATCTCCTCATTCCACTTTTCCTCGCGCATGTGAATCCACGTATACGTCATCGTGCGGCATTCTTCTACGTTCTCAGCTGTCATCGGCTCATAAGACCAGTCTCCCGAATCTTTAAAGCGGGCAATGTGATTGCGCTTTCCGTGCAGTTTTTTGCCGGCAAGCGTCGCAAGCTTCTCTCTTGTATAGATATAGTCATAGTCGTTCCGGTCTCCCTCGATTAAGAATCTTCCCGGGAACCACTCGAGCATTTGCGCGCGGTCCTGCTCGCTGGCAGGCGCTATCAGCAGCTGGATTCCCTCCTCATGGCAGATCGCAAGCAGCTCCTCCACCGCCGCTTTCTTGTCGCCGTTTCCAACCGGAAATGAAAAACAGTGAATCTCTCCATCTATAAACCGAACTACCAGACAGCCGTGGAGCTCCGCCACTCTGACCTGATAGACATTTCTCCACATAAAATTATTTGCAAACGAGTATTCGCAGGCATTCCGGTCATCCTCCGCGAACTTCCGATCCATCCATGCCTTATCCTGCAGTGTTATCTCGTGAAATACTGTTTCTTCTGGTTTCATAAATACCTCAATTCTAAATTTTAAAACGACATAAAAGAACCGCCAACCTGTGTTGACGGTTCTTTTTCTCAGCCCTTCATCAGGAACTTAATAATTTTCTCTGTATCTTCCGGCTCGTAAGCGACAAGCTCAAGCTCCGGAATCTCCACATCCGTCTTTAAAATACTGGTAAGTGATACATACTGACAAAGCTTTGACTTGAGGTTCAGTCTGTCCCCCTCGCCGGTAATGAGTTCCACTTTTCCCTGGCAGGAGTCTATTACCTTAAAAAATCCGTCGATATCCGTGATGTTCTTGATCTTCATAATACATGCTCCTTTCTTAATCTGAGTCTCTATCTACACTATAATACGAAAGTACCTCTTCTGCAAGTTCTAAATCGTAAACCTGGAAATATGTTCCTTCAACGTCCCAGCCGTGTTTTCCAGCTCCTTCGAGTCTTTCTGCACATCTGCGCTGTTCTCGGAGACAATGTCCGCCAGTTCCTGAATGCTGACCGCCGTTGCCTCAATCTCCTCCGCAGATGCAGACTGTTCTTCCGTGATAGCCGCCATATTGGACGCGACATCGTTTACCTCATGCACCTTCTCTATCATTCCCTGCACGATCCGGTTGGTCTGCTCAATGCTCTCGTAGATGTTGTTGAACTGCTCTGCCGCGGCAAATACCGCCGTCGCACTCTCATTGATCTGCTCTGTGCTTCGTCCGCTCTGGTTCACGGTCTCCTTAATCAGACTGGTTACCGAATCGATCAGGCTTGAGATCTCATCTGCTGCCTCCCCGGAGTTTTCCGCAAGATTTTTGATCTGTGTTGCAACCACCGCAAAGCCTTTTCCTGCTTCCCCCGCGCGCGCCGCCTCGATACTTGCGTTCAGTGCGAGCAGGTTCGTCTCGTCCGCGATTCCACGGATCGTTCCGGTAATCTCGTTGATCTTGACCGCAGCGGCTCCCACATCGCCGATCGATTTTCCGAGTACCTGCATGCTGCCCTTGACATCATCCATGGATTTTGTCACGGAAGTCATGCCGTTCTTGCCCTCGGACGCCTCCGAAATCGTATTCTCTATATTCTGCAGAGCCTCGCTGCCCGCCTCGTTCGTGTCGGCGACCACCTGCGCAAGTGTGGTTGCATTTTCCGCAATCACATTGATGGATTTCACCAGTTCCTCGAGCGTCGTCCGCATCTGTTCCATCGCATCCGCCTGCCCCACCGCCGAGTCGTGCAGATCACTCGACACCTGGTTGCTCGCTTTTGCCTGATCGTCGATCTTATTGGAAATTGTGATAATGGAGCTTAGAATCTGACGCATTCCCGCCAGAAATTCCTTCATGTTACCCGCCATCACGGTAACTTCGTCGTTGCCCTTGACCTCGATGTCCGTCGTAAAATCGCCCTCTGTGACGGCGACAATCGTTCCGGTCAGCTTCTGGATCGGGTTCGTGATTCTGCGGATCACCGCAACCATGACAATTCCGATGACAAGCAGCGTTACCACGCCGACCACCGTCAAAATCATCTGTAGTCTTATAATATCCGCAAAAATATTCTTCTCCAGACCGCGGGCTACCAGATACCAGTTTGTCCCATTTATATTCTGAATATTCACCATATACGTTCCCTGGTTGGATGTATAAATATTTTTCGTTACATTTCCCGCGGAAATGTCCGTAAAAATCTCCTCGTAGAGCGTATCTCCGCACTCCTCTGCTTTCTTTCCCACAAGATCCGCATCTTTGTGTGCGAGCACGGTTCCGCCCGCCGCATCCATGATAAATGCGTCTCCATCTCCGGCCACTTCCATGCCGGACACAACCTCGGAGAGAATATCCAGGCTGACATCCGCCGCCACAACTGCGCCCTTGCCGTTTAACTTCTCCACATAGCGGCTTGCCGTTACAATGTAGCTGCCCGTCAGCGCATCCACATAAGGATCGCCGAATGCGAACTTATCATGGCCAAGACCTTCCTGATACCATGTCGTCTCCGTCGCTTTTCCTTCCGGTTCCCAGCCGGAAGCGTCCAGCACCTTGCCGTCATCGTAAGACAGATACACACCGTTCGGGAAATCCTCGTAGGTTCCCAAAAACTGTGCCTCATAGTTTAAAATCTCTTCATCGTCCATCTTGAGATAGACCATGCTGTCAAGCGCCGTGTCCAGCGTGGTGAGGTTATCACTCTGCCAGCCCGCAATCTGATTCACACTCGCCGTGCCCTCCGCATCCATCAGGCTCTCCGTCTTCTCGCGGATGCTCGCCTTGGAAACAAAAAAGGCAACCATACTCAATATAAGAAATGCGATCGCCACCACCGGCAAAATAAATGACATCAGTTTTGCCTTTACACCAAACCGCGCCTTATCTTTCGCGTGCTTCATGAGTACCTCCTTCATCTTATGCATTTTTATTCATTTTGTGTTCTCATAATAGCACCGCTACGCCTGTATTTCCAGTATTTTTTTGTACAATCCATTTTACCGGTCAGACGTTTCTCGCCTGACGCATTGCCTCCAGAATGATGCTCTCCGCACTCTTCGCCTCCGCCTTGGTGAGCTGTGGCGTATCTTTTAATGCGTAATCTATCCCGAGATTGTCATATTTCACTTTTCCCATGGAGTGATACGGAAGCACCTCCAGCTTTTCCACATTTGAGAGTGTCGCAAGAAACCGGCCCAGAGCCTCCAGTTCTTCCCTCTGAAATGTAATCCCCGGAACGACCACATGCCGGATCCAGACCGGTATCTGTTTTTCATCCAGATACCTTGCAAACGCAAGAATCTTCTCATTGTCCTGTCCGGTCAGTTTTCGGTGCTCCGCCGCATCCATGTGTTTGATGTCAAGCATCACCAGATCCGTCACAGAAAGCAGCCGGTCCACCTTCTTTAAGCGTTCCCGCTCCTCCTCCGACGTGCCGCCACCCCCCGGGAACATAATGCCCGACGTGTCAAGACAGGTGTGAATCCCGCGTTCCTTTGCCCCGGCAAAGAGCTCCGTCAAAAAATCAATCTGGAGCATTGGCTCTCCGCCGGTCGCAGTGATTCCGCCGGTCCGGTAAAACGACCGGTTGCGCTCCATGCGTGACAGAATCTCTTCCGCGCTCATCTCCTGCCCATCCTCCAGATGCCAGGTGTCGGGATTATGGCAGTACAGGCAGCGCATGGGACATCCCTCAAAGAACACCACAAAGCGGACTCCCGGTCCATCCACCGTTCCAAAGCTTTCCATCGAATGAATTTTTCCCATAAAGTCCTCCTTTTTGATCCCATCCGTCTGATATTCATAATGCAATCGCGCGAGCCGGCGTATCCCGGTGTCCCCGCCGCAAAAGCAGCAGGGCACCGGTTCCGGTTCGCGCGATTTATCCTGTCTGTATCACTTCCACATGAACTACATGCGCTCGTGGAAGGTTCTTGCAATGACTTCGTCCTGCTGCTCTTTGGTCAGCTTGATAAAGTTTACCGCATATCCGGAAACACGGATTGTGAGCTGCGGATACTGCTCCGGGTGTTTCTGTGCATCCAAAAGCGTCTCGCGGTTCAATACGTTGACGTTCAAGTGATGTCCGCCCTTCTCGACGTAAGCATCCAGCAGCGCCACAAGGTTCTGCTCCTCGCCCTTCTCATCCTTGCCAAGTGCATCCGGCACGATGGTAAACGTGTTGGAGATACCATCCTGGGAATCCATAAACGGCATTTTCGCTACCGACGCGAGAGATGCTACCGCACCGTTCGTGTCGCGTCCATGCATCGGGTTTGCGCCCGGTGCAAAAGCAACGCCCTTCTTTCTGCCATCCGGTGTCGCACCTGTGTTCTTGCCGTAGGATACGTTGGATGTGATCGTGAGGATCGATGTCGTCGGGATTCCGCCGCGGTAGGTGTGATTGCCCTTGACATAGCCGATGAATGTGTGAAGCACTTCCTTTGCAATGTCGTCGACACGGTCATCATCATTTCCGTATTTCGGGAAGTCACCCTCCACCTCGAAGTCTACAGTGATTCCGTTCTCATTGCGGATCGGCTTTACCTTTGCGTACTTGATGGCAGACAGGGAATCCGCCACAACAGAAAAACCAGCGATTCCGGTCGCGAACCAGCGGCGCACCTTCTTGTCATGAAGCGCCATCTCCAGCTTCTCGTAGCAGTATTTGTCATGCATATAATGAATGATGTTTAAGGCATTGACATAAACACCTGCCAGCCACTTCATCATATCCTTATACTTATCCCACACCTCGTCGTAATCCAGATACTCGGAAGTGATCGGGCGGTACTTCGGTCCGACCTGCTTGCCGCTGATCTCATCTACACCGCCGTTGATCGCGTACAGAAGGCACTTTGCAAGGTTGGCGCGGGCGCCGAAGAACTGCATCTCCTTGCCGATGCGCATGGAGGATACACAGCATGCAATTCCGTAGTCATCCCCGTGTACCACGCGCATGATATCATCATTCTCGTACTGGATCGCAGAGTGCCTGATGGATGTCTGTGCGCAGAAACGCTTAAAATTCTCCGGAAGCTGTACCGACCAGAGCACGGTCATATTCGGCTCCGGCGCTGCTCCGATGTTGTTGAGTGTATTTAAGTAGCGGTAGGACATCTTCGTCACCATATGTCTGCCGTCCACACCGATTCCGCCGATCGACTCCGTCACCCAGGTCGGATCCCCAGCGAAGATGGAGTTGTACTCCGGCGTACGTGCAAACTTCACGCAGCGCAGCTTCATGACAAACTGGTCGATGATCTCCTGGATCTCCTTCTCTGTGAACGTTCCTTCCTTGAGATCGCGCTCCGCATAGATGTCGAGGAATGTGGAGGTACGTCCAAGGCTCATTGCCGCACCGTTCTGCTCCTTGACTGCTGCAAGGTAGGAAAAATATACCGCCTGCGTCGCTTCCAGCACGTTGTTCGCCGGCTTGGAAATGTCACAGCCGTAAATCTTAGCAAGCTCTTTCAGCATCTTGAGTGCGCGGATCTGCTCGGAAAGCTCCTCACGCTCACGGATGACATCCGAGTACATGATCGTGCGGGTCGTTGCGAGCTGTTCTTCCTTGTCCTCGATCAGGCGATCCACACCGTAGAGTGCCGGTCTTCTGTAATCGCCGATAATACGTCCGCGGCCATATGCATCCGGAAGTCCCGTGATGATGTGTGCCGAACGGCATGCGCGCATCTCCGGTGTGTAGGCATCAAATACACCGGCGTTGTGTGTCTTTCTGTGCGTGGTAAAATATTCCACCACTTCCGGATCTACATGGTAGCCGTTATCCTCGCAGGCTTTCACTGCCATGCGGATTCCGCCGTACGGCTGCAGAGAACGTTTGAACGGCTTATCTGTCTGAAAGCCGACAATCTTCTCCTTGCTCTTGTCCAGATAGCCCGGTCCATGGGATGTGATCGTGGAGATAATCTTGGTATCCATATCGAGGACACCGCCTGCCTCACGCTCCTGCTTCGACAGTTCTAACACTTCGTTCCATAAATCTGTCGTATCCTGCGTCGGTCCTTCCAGAAAGCTGTCGTCCCCGTCGTAAGGCGTATAGTTTTTCTGGATAAAATCTCTGACATTGATCTCTTCCTCCCAGCTTCCCCGCTGAAAGCCTCTCCATTCATTCTGCATGATTCTTCCTCCTGCTTACTTTGTAATGTGATTATGTTCCCTGCCCGCAGGCAGCATTGCCAAAACATGATATTGGTTAGTTGTAGCTAACCTTTATGGCTATAGCATAGCGTGCTTTTCCCTGTCAATATCAAGTTTTGTTGCCAGGCGTGTTTGTCTTGCCTTACTCTCAGTGGGTATTTTATGCTTTTTGAGCCAAAGCATCTTTTGTCTCAGAGGTGAGAATCCCGGGTGCTTTTTCGATAAAAAGCCCCCTGATTCAAAACAAGCCGACTGCCCGGGTACATTCGCCCAGACGGTCGGCATTAGATACGTTATACTCCATGTGGTTCTTCCACTTGTTCCGTCAGTCATATAACATCTTAATCTTACCGTATATGATGATTTTTTTCAATAGGAAAAATTATACAAAATTATAGAACGCCATTCCATTCTTCGTCGAGTTCTTCACGTGATACAGCGCCTGATCCGCCGCCCGGTACACATCCACAAACGTGCTTCCCGATTCCGGCACAAATGCAACGCCGACACTGGCGGTCGGTTCCTTGCTCAGGTGCATCCGTTCTTTTTCGGCGCGTACCTCCGTAAGAAGCTTTTGAATCTTCTCTTCAATCTCTCTCCGGTCGCCGATGTCTCTGAGGAAAACAGCAAATTCATCGCCGCCCATCCTGCCGATACAGGAATGGTCTCCAAACACTTCGTTTAAGATTCCCGCCATCCGCATCAAAATCATATCCCCGACTCCGTGACCGTAAATGTCATTGATCTGCTTAAAATTATCGACATCCAGAAGAATGAATGCATCCTCCTCATCGCCGCCTCTCTCCTGAAGCGCCTCGCAGACATGCTTCTCCAGCGCGCCGCGGTTTAGAAGCTTCGTAAAGGAGTCCTGCATCGCCTGCTCCCTGAGCACCTCGTTCTCCTGCCGGCACAGTTCCTCCCGCTCCATCCGGTCGGTAACATCCATAAAGCTGACATAGCAGAGCGGTCCCTCCTGCATCTGCACATTCACCCTGCTTAATATCCACTTGTAACCGCCGTTCTTCGTCTGCGGTCTTGAGAGCACCTCAAACGGCGTCCCGGAGCGGATCTGCTCATTGTGCTCGCGGATGACCTCCCGCAGATCGACATCCATCAGATCCGTCCATCCGTCCTGCATCTTTCTGATATACTCTTCCCGCGTGTATCCCATAATCTCACACGCCGTGTCGTTGACATAGTAAATCTTGCGCCGAAACCCCTCTTTGCTCACAATCAGTCCCATCGGAATATTCCGCATGACCTTGCGAAGCACTTTCTCCTCTAACGTATAGCTTTCCATATACCCTCTTTAAAACCTCTTCCCCAATTCCCCTATCGTTCTCATGAAGCATACTACGGAGTACAGTATAATACTTTTTACAGCAAATAAAAAGTCCCTTTCGTCTTTTTATATAAATGTTACAGATTGGAAAGCTTCTTTTTTGTTATATCACACAAATCTATTGCCGCATACCCCACTCTTTTCCTACACGCACAGCTCTTTTTCACGAAACAGCGCGTCCACCAGACATTCATACTCAGCAATCCGCTCACATTTTCGGATTTTTTTTAGATGCCGGTCCGCATCCGCAAAGTTCTCTCCCCAGTACGCCCACAGTTCCTTCATCTTAAATAAGGTATTTTTGTCCCCGGACATCTGCTGCCGGTATCCCTCCAGGATCGCATTGTGAAACCGGAAAAACCGCTCTTTTCGCTCCTGCTTTTCCTGTCTGCCGCCGGAAAGTTCCTCCAGAAGCCAGGGGTGCTTTATCAGTCCCCGGCCGATCATGAACTTATCCACCGACGGAAAGCCCTCCCGGATGTGTGCCGCAGACGCTGCGTCCACAATGTCGCCATTGTAGCAGAGCGAATGTCTGCTGTTTTTTTCTGCCAGTGCAAATGCCTCCAGATTGACCCGGTTCTTATAAAAATCGGTCTGCACCCTCGGGTGTACGATCAGTTCTTCCAGCGGATATTTCTCATATATGGCAAGCAGACGCTCCCATTCCGCTGGGTTCTCTTTTCCGATCCGTGTCTTGATGGAGATCCGGAGCGGACATTTTTCAAAAATCTCTTCCAGAAAATGATCCAGCTCGTCCGGCATCGCAAGAAATCCGGCGCCGCGTCCTCTTGCCGCCACCGTGCCCGACGGGCAGCCAAGGTTCAGGTTGACCGTATCGTACCCGTACTCCCGCAGAATCTCTGCAATCGCCAGAAAATCTTCTGCGCGGTTCGTAAGTATCTGCGGAACGACTGCCATTCCCGCATTGTGTTCCGGGCAGACGTCATTTTTCTCCCGGTGTCCAAGCTTTTTATTCGCCACAAACGGCGTAAAATAGCGTTCGATTCCACCGTAATATTTTGCGTATGCATTCCGGTAGACATATCCGGTAACGCCTTCCATGGGTGCCATATAATACTTTATCTGCTCCAACTGTCTTCTCCTTCTGCCAGAAATCTGTCCCTTATCTTAATACAGCACTTCCCGCCTGTCAAATAATAGAAAATCCCGCCTTTTTATGCTATACTGCTATTGATACAGCTTTCACAAACCCGTTTATAGCTCATTATATTCAGGAGAATTTCTATGAAGTCGACATTTTCAGACAGCCCGGGCAATCACAACCGATGGTTCCGCCCCCATTTTTCGCATTTTTGTGCGACCCGTCTCGGGCGTTTCATCAACGAATCCAGATATGGCGGTATTCTCTATCTCGCCCTGTGGCTGGTTGTACTCGGGCTCGTTTTTACTCTTTTTCAGACCATCTTTTTAAGTATCGCCTATACCGGCCGGCTCACGCCGGATGATTACGAAGTCCTTCATGTGGAGCAGACCGAATATGACCAGAGTATCGGTGCCTACGATTCCGGTATCATCAGACGTTTTTCCGATTACCTGGTAACCGTGCAATATGAGGTTGATGGAACGCGCTATACTGCAGATCTTTCACTCGGTCAGGCATTTTTCACCGGAAACCGCGTGGCACGCGCCGGTGCAGACGGCTCGTCTGTACTTGGCACCATTTTCTATAAAAGTTCCGATCCAAAACGCCTGAAATACATTCCGGCCAGACGGCACATTCTCCCATTTTCAACCGGCAAATATGTCTGCCGGGAGGATACCGATGATTTTGCCGCACAGGTCTGCGCGCTTTTACAGCAGGAGGATTATGGCTCCCTCGCCGCGCTTTCTTATAACGGCAGAGATATCCCTGTAACCGCGGAAGACACAGAAGAATATTTTCATGATGATCTGGTGTATTTCCGTAAAAACGTGGGGGATCTTTCGTTGCTGGAGGGAACTACCGTATATCACGACACCCCCTGGGCAACCGCAGTTACCATCCGCTATTACTCCAAGGAGGCACAGGAGACATACTCTGACTATCTGCCGATCACAGTGAAGGACGGACACTACCGGCTGGATCTCCGCTGGAAATACTGAGCCGTTCTCCCTGCCTCCCCTCGAATCAGTGCAGATGCAGTGCATTTTTCAGAAGTTCCAGTTCTTCCATATAAATGCAGTGGGAAATTTGGTTCTCTCTGACCGCATCTACGCAGTCCGCAAAGTTCATCCACCGGATCTCAGACACTTCTTCCTCCTGCAGTACAAAAGCTTTCTCCTCGCGGTCAAGCCAGAGTGCATACACGTTGCTGACCTGGTTGTCGCAAAACATGCTGCCGTGGAATTCCCTTTCAAACCGGAACCGGCGTTGTCCACAATAAATCAGTTCATCGCCGTTCATGTCCACACCCAGTTCTTCCTTTAGCTCCCGCACCGCGGAAGGAATATAATCACTCCCCGCAGGAATATGACCGGCGCTTGAAATGTCATAACAGCCCGGATCTGAATCCTTATTGTCGCTCCGTTTCTGCAAAAGGATCTGCACTACGCCGCCGCGTCTGCGAAAAATCCACACGTGCGCCGTACGGTGCCGGATTCCCTCACGGTGTGCCACCTCCCGCGGCACTGTCTCTCCTGTCGGATTTCCCTTTTCGTCCACAATATCCAGCAGTTCCATCTCTGCTCCCCTCCAGTATGATTGTATTCTTTTCATTCACTATAGCACACTTTTGCTGCCTTTTTCCACATATCCGAAATTCTTCCGGAGCGTCTGATATAATTCCACTAAAATACATAATCTCTCTCTTGAAAAAAAGCTGCCGCATTCAGCAGATCGTCCTGTTTGACGAGATAAGTAATATTATAAGACGTACACTGTTACGATTTCGGGTGGAATGCCTAGGGAACATTCTGTTCAAAAAATGCGGCATTTCTAACCAGCCGGTGGCTGCATCTGCGATGATCCGTGTCTTTCCAAGTTTGGAGCACTCCGACGGGGCATGTCCGCACTCCGGAAGACAATTTGTAGGACTTTTGTGTGTGTCCCTTATGGCACCTCTGAACAAAACATAACCGCGCGAAGCCGCTGTTTGAGTCGGCATCTGCCCTATTTTCAATAGCAGATGCCGGCGAGTTCGGTTCGCGCGGTTTTATATTGTCTGTGAAGAGGTGCCATTAGGGACACCAGAAAGTCCGCCCATTGTCTCCGGTGTGTCGGACATGCACCCGTCAGTGTCCAAACGTGGAAGAAACACGGAATCAGATGCAGTCATCCGGCTGGAAGAAATACACACATTTTTCTCCAACGAATGTTTCCTATGCAGTTCCACCCGGAATCTGCATCATGTGCTTCCTGTAATATTACTTATCATCAACTGCCACCTGTGATATGTGGCAGCCTCTTTTTCAACTGCCTCTCCAATCTGTTACAGTACCTGCTCTCCGTTCACGTACAGATGATATCCGTTTGCCGTGATATTGGAGGTATCACCGTCAAAGCTTGTGATATAGCTGTCACCGGTCAGTGTCCAGGTGGAGTTGTCATCCAGGGTCACGTCAACCGTACCGCCGTCCCCGTCCGGATTGATGGCACCCTCGTAGCTGGTGCCGTTCTTCATGGTAAGTGCCAGGCTTGAAATCTCATCCACGAGAATATTGCCCGTAAACTCCTGTGAATCCGCCGTCAGCGTCACATCTCCGCCGTTTGCGCCCTCTGTGCCCCATCCGCGGGAGGAAGAGTTGCCTTCCACGCGAAGGAATATATCATTGGCAAGTGTAAATGCGACATCCTTGAGCGTAATCTCACAATCCGTATTGGTGATATAGAACATATCTCCCGTCTTCGCCATAATGCTGCCACCTTCTGCAGAAAAGGTTGCCTCTCCGACATCTGCATCACCGGACATGCTCTGGTAAATCATAATGCAGTGAATATTTTCATCAGAATCGCCGTTATAAGTGTTGCTCATATTTCCTGTCACTTCACAGTCGGTCAATGCAACGGAATTCTTGCCCTCTACCACAACGCCCTCGCTGGCATTCGCTGTCAGAGTCGCGTCTGACACGCTGATATCTGCTGTACAGTAGATTGCCGGGCTTCCTGTTCCGTTTGTCACATAGGAACCGCCGTCCACATTGACCGTACCGCCGCCTCGGTCGCTTCGGATTGCGGCTGCGGAATTTCCCTGTGTCTCGACATCCAGATTTGTAGCGTTCATGGTGCCGCCGCCGGTCGTCTGGATACCGCCGGAATTATTTTCTGTCGTGCGGATCGTGGAATCCGAAATATTTACAACCGTGCCCTCGCCATAGCTGAACACACCGTTACCGTTTGTCACGCTGGTATTGACCGTCGCTCCCGTAATCGTTGCCGTTGCGCCGTTTAGCACCAGAAGTCCGGCATTCTGTCCGTAAAAATCTCCATCCTCTGTGTTCGATGAGGAGCCGGCTGTCTTCTCGATCGTGATATCTTTTAAGGTAACGGCCGCTCCGTCAACACGAAGTGCGTTCTCATCATCACCGGTGGATGTGTAAGTCTCACCATCCACCTCGGTGTCCTCGGTAATCGTATTTGCCGAAGTTCCGTTTGTCACCTCACTGCTTCCGCCAAATCCGCCGCCTGCATTTAAGTTGCGCACAGTGACTGACACTGCCTGGTTGTCTTCGTCCAGAACTACCTCCAATACGCTGCCGACTGCAATGTCATCTGCGGTTCCCTCGCCGCTCCCCTGCAGGTACTCTAACGTGATCGCCGTATCGTCTGTCAGGGTAAAGGTAATGCTCTCACCGGAAGTCTCAAAACTGCTGCCGCCCGGCATCTGACCGCCCGGTGCGTCTCCACTTGGCGCTTCTCCGCTCGGCGCATCTCCGCTTGGTGCGTCTCCGCCCGGCGCTCCGTTTCCACTGTTGTCTCCGCTCGGTGCGTCTCCACCCGGTGCGTCTCCGCCCGGCGCTCCGTTTCCACTGTCGTCTCCGCCCGGTGCTTCTCCGCCCGGTACGTCTCCGCCCGGTGCGTCTCCACTTGGCGCTTCTCCCGGCGCTCCATTTCCGCTGTCGTCTCCGCCCGGTGCGTCTCCGCCCGGTGCTCCATTTCCGGATGCATCTGCGCTTGCGGTTGTAAGTGTTCCTACATCCGCTGTAATCTGATCGCCGTCAACTGCTGTAACCTGCACGATCACAGAATCGCTCTGGTTCTCCTCACTCTGCTCTGTTGCTTCTACCGTCTGGTTCTCTGTTGTATTACTGCCGCACGCTGTTACGGACGATACTGTCATAACTACAACGCAGCCCAATGTTACTAATTTTTTCCATTTCATGATCTTCATTCCTCTCTGACTCTGTCAATGTCTGTTTTCTTTTGATAGGGTTAGTATAGAAAGCCAATGTGAAGATCATGTGTTGACCACGTTAAATTATTCTGAATCTATTTTTTTCCTGTTTTTCACAAAAAACGCACCAGATTGCGCACCACACCGAAGATTACAAGCGCGGCGACGCTGACGTAAAGAATGAGATTCTGCCAGCGGGCGAACCAGAATCTGCCATTCTGCACATACCCCGCCGCACTGCAGATGAATACTGCCGTAAGCGGAAGCAGCAGCACAAACAGCACCGGATGGCAGGAAAACGCTCCCCTCCAGTCAAGATGCAGGAGAGCCACGCACATTCCCGTCACACCACAGCCCGGACACAACAGTCCCGTCACTTTCCGGAACAGACAGGGAATGGCGAGCCCTGTGTACGACACAAATATTCCGTACAACAGTCCCGCCATTCCCAGTAAAAATATATTCATCAGCAATTTTTTCAAACGTGCTTTTTTCGTCATCCTATATTTCCGATCTGTTATGCCAGCTTATTCAGCTCGTTCTGCATCAATGCATATGCAATAATTCCAAATCCAAAAATCTGGAGAATCAGATACAAAACACCGCTGTTGCTTGACGGGATTCCACGGTTATTCTTTGTAAAGTCAAGCTTCTCTCCCTGCTTATATGCCCAGTAAATGCCGTAAATTCCACAGGTCACAATCGTCAGCAGCACCACCATACCGCCGGATGTTCCATTCACATCACCAGAAACCGTATTTACGTCATTGGTCAGACACACGATCCAGTAGATGCCATAAATTCCGCAGGTTACAAGTGTCAGTACAATACACACCGCAATATTTCTTCTCTCAATCATAACAAACTCTCCTTTAAATAAGTATGAATTCATTATATCAGTTTTTTGTATATTGTCTACTGTTTTTATACCGTGGCCATTTCATTCCTGCTCCATCAACGCAAGCACCTTGTGCAGGATGCGGTACAGCTCCCTCGCATCCTCCCCGGACAGTCCGATACAGCCGCCCATCTTCCGCGGAATATCAACCGCCTGCTCCTTTAGCTGCTCTCCCGCCTCCGTGATCGTCACATTTAACACACGCTCATCTGCACGGTCGCGCTCTCTGGTGAGGTAGCCCTTCTGCTCCAGCTTCTTTAACACCGGTGTCAGCGTCCCCGAATCCAGGTACAGAAGCGCCCCCATGTCCTTCACATTGATCCTGCCACGTTCCCACAATACCATCATCACAATATACTGCGTATAAGTCAGATCAATCTCATCCAGATATGGCTTGTGGCGCCGCACGATCTCCTTGGAGCATGCGTACAGCGGAAAACAGAGTTGATTTTCTAATTTTAAAGCATCATACTTATCTTTCATTCCGGCACCTGTCGCTTATAAATAGTTCTCAATCTTTTCGCGGACAACATCCATATCCGCCGTCGGCTCAAAACGCTCCACCACGTTTCCGTCTCTGTCAATCAAAAACTTGGTAAAGTTCCATTTGATGTCCGGTGTCTCCTTATAATCCGGATGCGTGCGCTCTAACATGCTTTCCACGATCGTCGCTAACGGATGTTCCTCGTCAAATCCCGCAAATCCCTTCTGCGACTTCAGATACTGATACAGCGGCAGCGCATGCTCCCCGTTGACATCGATCTTCCCGTAGTGCGTGAATGTGATTCCGAAGTTGGCATCGCAGAATGCAACGATCTCCTCGTTGGTTCCCGGTGCTTGATGTTCAAACTGGTCGCACGGAAAATCCAGAATCTCAAATCCCTGTGGACCGTACTGCTCGTAAATGCTCTGCAGCTCATCGTACTGCGGCGTAAATCCGCATTTGGTCGCCGTGTTGACTACCAGAACAACTTTTCCTTCATACTCGCACATGCTGCGCATATTTCCTCTGACATCCTCTGCCTCGTAATCATAAAATCCCATATGTGCCCACCTCGCATCTTCTGTGCTGTTACTGCTCCATACATCCTTTTACCCATGCTTCCAGTTCCGGCTTCGGCATAAATCCGACATTCTTGCCGACCACCTTGCCGTCCTTTAAGAATAAAAGCGCCGGAATGTTTGTGATGCCGTTTGCGATCGCAAGCTGCGTATTCTCATCGGTATCTGCATTGTAAAATGCCACCTTACCGTCCAGATCGCCTGACAGTTCCTCCAGTACCGGGGCAAGCATCTGGCACGGTCCGCACCATACTGCCGAAAAATCCACCACTGCTGCCTTTGCCTGTAACGCCTCGTCCATATTGTTGTTCTGAATCTTCTTAACCATGATAATCCTCCTTAGATCTCTCTTTTTTTCTTATCCAGGTACTCTACCGCAGACAGCGCCGCCACATTTCCCTGTCCAGCCGCCTTGATATACTGATACGGCTTTCCGGTAATGTCTCCACATGCAAAGAGTCCCGGAAGGTTTGTCTCCATCTGGAGATTGACCTTTACGTGATTCTCCTCCGTCGCAAGTCCCGGCACGAGCTGTGACGGTGCGATCGCGTCTCTTAAAATAAATACGCCGTCCACCGGATGGGAACCCGCGTCCGTCTCAAGCGCACTTACCGTCTGCGTGCCTGTGATCGCTTTCGGCCGCTCATGCACAACCTCTACGGCATCCGACAGCTGCGGCTCCTCTTTTCCCATCGGGAAATAATGCACCTTTCCGACAATCTCCGCCAGATAGTCTGCTTCCTGCTCCGCCTCCCTGCCGTATCCGATCACCGCAACTTCCTTCCCGCGGAAGAACTGCGCATCGCAGGTCGCGCAGTAGCTGACGCCGCTTCCTAACAGCTCGTTTTCTCCCGGGAACGGTTTTCCCATGACGATTCCTGCCGCCAGAATGACAGTGGACGCCTCAAGAATCTCGCCGGACGCCTGGATTCCAAAATAATCTCCCATCGCATAGACCGCGTTCACGCGCTTCTCCGTCACCTCGATGCCAAGACCTGCTAACTGCTTCTTGTACCCGGCAACCAGATCTGCTCCTGAAACTTCCGGCAGCCCTGGATAATTTAAAATCTGATGCGCCTTGCTCATCTTCTCGCTGAGTTCCCTGCTGCCGATTAACAGCACGCTTTTATTTCTCACTTTTGCGGTAATCGCCGCCGACACACCTGCCGGTCCTGTTCCAATAATGGCAATATCCACTCGTTCCATACCGTTCTCCATTCCCTATATCGCTCTGCATCTATAATAATGCAAGAATCTGTCGTTCCAGTTCGTTCATATCTCCTGTTGGTTCAAATCTTACCACTACCGTGCCCTGCCTGTCCACAAGGAACTTCGTAAAATTCCATTTGATGTCGGGATTCTCCTTATAATTCTTATCTATTTTGCGGAGCATTATTCCCATCGCCGCCGCTTTCGCCCCTTTCCCGAATCCGGCAAATCCCTTCTTGGATTTTAAGTACGCATACAGTGGAAGCTGATGTTCGCCGTTGACATCGGATTTCTTCATCTGAGGGAACTCGGTGTGATACTTCAGCGTGCAGAACTCGTGGATCTCCTCATCTGTCCCCGGCGTCTGTCCCGCGAACTGGTTGCACGGAATATCTAAAATCTCAAGTCCCTTGCCATGGTACTTCCGGTAAAACTCCTCCAGTTCCTGGTACTGCGGGGTGAATCCGCATCCGGTCGCCGTATTCACGATCAGAAGTACCTTTCCCTCATAAGCGGACAACGGCTGCATTGTTCCGTCCGGCCGCTCCACAGAATACTCATAAATGCCCATCTCTTACCCTCCTTTCTCTTTGTCATTAAAAATGAATCTTTTTAAATTGTTTCATTTTTAATCGCGCGCAATCTTTTTATGTTTAGATTGTACACAATCTATTTTAGGATGTCAAGCATTATTTTTCTTAAAAAAACAAGCAGACCTATATGGTACACAATGCAGGAAACCCGCAATGCTGGTGCCGTATAAAATACGCCGATCTTTGCTCTCCATTTTACCGAATGAGTTTCCCTGGCGGTTGCTGCAGGCGTACTGATGCACGGCATATTAAAGCTGATCGCGAAAATAAAAATCCCCGAAAACTTGATGTTTTCGGGGGAAATTGTTCTTTGTAATGTTCGATTTGCTTATCTCTTGGAGAACTGCGGTGCACGACGAGCAGCCTTCAAGCCGTACTTCTTTCTTTCCTTCATTCTCGGGTCACGAGTGAGGAATCCAGCCTTCTTCAGGGCAGGACGCAGGCTCGGATCAAATTCCAGCAGAGCTCTTGCAATACCGTGACGGATTGCACCAGCCTGACCGGTTACGCCGCCACCAGTAACGGTGCAGACAACGTCCAGCTTTTCTACAGTGTCAGTCAAAGTCAAAGGCTGACGAACGATCAACTTCAGTGTATCCAGGCCAAAATATTCATCAATCTTACGGTCATTAATGGTAATGTTACCGCTACCCGGATAAAGTCTTACTCGAGCAACAGAATGCTTTCTTCTGCCGGTACCATAGTAATATTTTACTTTAGATTCGTACATAGTGTGTAATGCTCCCTTCCCTCTTAGAATTCGTAAACTTCAGGCTTCTGTGCAGCCTGCTTGTGCTCTGCACCCTTGTAGGTACGCAGACGCTTCAGCTGGTTTGCACCCTGGGTGTTATGCGGAAGCATACCCTTGATGGCAATTTCCATTGCACGATCAGCATTGTTTTCCATCATATCTTTGTACTGGATCTGCTTCAAGCCGCCAATCCAGCCTGTGTGCCAGTAAAAATACTTGTTTTCCAGCTTCTTACCAGTGAGCACTGCCTTATCGCAGTTAATCACAATTACAAAATCGCCGCAATCCACATGCGGTGCAAATGTTGGCTTATGCTTTCCTCTTAAAATGTGTGCAGCCTTTGCAGCAACACGACCCAGAGGCTTGCCTTCTGCATCAATAATATACCACTTGCGGCTTACTTCGCCAGCTTTTGGCATGGTTGTTGACATAGTAATTTCCTCCATTCAATCTCTAACAAAAAATCCGTTTAAAAATCAAAAGCGCAGTCCAAATGAACACGCATCATTTTCAAACTAGGCAGAGGGCAGTTGGGTTAAGACTGCACCGCCGGCGTTCCGCAAGATATCAACCGGTCTCTCTGACAGTACAAGTTTAATTATACATGATTTTAAAAGCCCTGTCAAGAGGCAATTTGCCAAATTTTCATCTTTTTTTGCATTTTCTTTTGCATCCCGTATACGCTGTCTATTTGGTCACAATAATGCTGGAATCAAAATTTGCATGAATCATATAATAGATTAAAAAGCCCAAAATGCAAAGCACGAAAAAGGCAACAATCACACGAAATCGAAACCGAAGAAATGGTTTTGGCTGATTGCTTTCCTGAATGCGTCGCATTTTTGTTTTTTTCTTTTTTTTCATATGGTTTCCTTCCCGTTCCCACAGATCAATCTGCCAAAATTCTGTTTGACAGAACCTGCAATTTCCTTGTTGAGTTCTATTATAAAGGATTTTGAAAAGATTTTCAAGTTTTTTTTCAGATGCAGGCAAATTTATTGCAAAATCTGTTTTTTTATAGTATAATAAATAGGATCCGTTCCAGTGTACCGAAAAAGTTTCCTTGAAATCCATACTTTTCTCGGTACCCATGAAGCAACAGATGGACCTACAGCATTCCCTGTAGATCCCAGAACAAGCAGCCGCATCAAAGCAAGCGGCTTGCACGCAGGAGGAGATTACTATGTGCGGATTTGTAGGATTTACCAACAAAATTGATAATTCCAACCAGGTGTTAAAAGCCATGATGGATAAAATCAAACACCGTGGGCCAGATGCAGAAGGCAAGTATATCGATGCAGACATTGCCTTAGGACACCGCAGACTAAGCATCATCGACGTATCGGAATCCGGAAACCAACCGCTGTACAGCGAAGACGGCAACCTGGTTCTGGTATTCAACGGAGAAATTTATAACTATCAGGACATCCGCAAAAAATTGGTGGAAGCCGGATATCATTTTGCAACACAGACCGATTCCGAAGTGCTCATTTACGGCTATCAGGAATACGGTGCTGACCTGCTCAACCAGCTGCGCGGCATGTTTTCCTTTGTCATTTGGGACAAAAAGAAGAAAAAGCTGTTTGGCGCACGAGACTTTTTCGGCATCAAACCGCTTTATTATGCACAGATGGGCGAAAGTTTTTTGTTTGGATCGGAAATCAAAAGTTTCCTTTGCCATCCGCATTTTCAGAAAGCTCTCAACGAGGATGCTTTGGAAAACTACCTGACATTCCAGTACTCCCCTTGTGCAGAAACATTCTTCCGGGGCGTTTACAAACTGCCGCCGGCACACTATTTCACCTATGAAAACGGAAAATTAGACATCCAGCGTTATTGGAGCATTCACTTCCAAGCAGATGAAAAGCCAACACTGGACGATTGGGTAAACCGCATCTCTGATACCTTCCACGATTCCGTGCAGGCACACAAGATTGCCGATGTAGAAGTCGGTTCCTTCCTCTCCAGCGGTGTGGATTCCAGCTATGTAGCTGCTATTGCCGATGTGGATAAGACCTTCACCGTTGGATTCGGCAAAGAAGAACGCTACAATGAAATTGGCTGGGCAAAAGGATTCTCCGAAGCCATTGGAAAGAAGAACTACAGCAAAGTCATTGAACCAGAGGAATACTGGGATCATCTGTCTATGATTCAATATCACATGGATGAACCGCTTGCCGACCCGGCTGCTATTGCCCTGTACTTTGTCTGCAATCTGGCTTCACAGTCCCTGAAAGTAGTTCTTTCCGGAGAAGGTGCCGATGAAATCTTCGGCGGCTATAACGTATACAGCGAACCGAACTCCACCATGTATGACAAACTGCCCATGGGACTGCGCCGTGGCATTGGTCATCTGGCACAAAAAGTTCCGGCTCACCGTGGTGTTAACTTCTTTGTACGAAAGGGAAAAACTTTGGAAGAGCGCTTCATCGGAAACGCCTACATGTTTACCCCAGAAGACCGCAAGGCCATTCTGAAAATCAAAACAGCTGCACCAGATCCAACCGCAATTACAAAGCCTTACTACGATCAGGTACAGGATCAGGACGATGTCACCAAGATGCAGTATCTGGATCTCCACATGTGGATGGCCGGCGATATTCTGCTGAAAGCCGATAAAATGAGCATGGCAAACTCGCTGGAACTGCGTGTTCCTTTCTTAGATAAAGAAGTTATGAAACTAGCAGAGCAGATTCCGACTCGTTACCGGGTAACCCGAAAAGAAGTGACCGATTCCCACACCAGCTATGTCACCAAATATGCAATGCGGCTGGCTGCCAAAAAGGACACTCCACCGCAGACTGCCAAAACAGCTGCCAAGAAGAAGCTTGGCTTCCCGGTTCCAATTCGGGTTTGGCTGAAAGAAGATACCTATTATAATAAAGTGCGTGCTGCTTTTGAAAGCGAAGATGCCCAGCATTTCTTCCATACAGAAAAGCTGGTTCGCCTGCTGGACGATCACCGTGCCGGAAAAGCAGACAACAGCCGTAAGATTTGGACGGTATACATGTTCCTGATCTGGTACCAAGTTTACTTCCGGTAACAGGCATAAGCAAAGACGGAAAGGAAGCACTATGGCAAGCAACGTAACGTATCAGTATATTCAAAAAAATGAGGACATCCGCACCTATATTCGCCGTGCGGATCAGTCTCTTGCGGCAATGGGATACACGGAGCATTCCTTTGCTCATGTGGAAAAAGTAGCACAGACAGCCGCCATGATTCTGACCACGCTGGGCTATCCGGAACGACAGGTGGAACTCGCCCGTATTGCCGGATTTCTGCACGACATCGGCAATGTTGTCAACCGTACCGATCATGCACAAAGCGGTGCTGTCATGTCATTTCGTATTCTGGATCGTCTGGAAATGCCGGTGGATGAGATTTGCTCCATCATTTCGGCAATCGGAAACCACGATGAAACAACGGCACAGCCCATTGATGCCATCTCTGCTGCTTTGATTCTGGCAGATAAGTCCGATGTCCGCCGCAGCCGGGTTCGCAACACAGACCTGCTGACCTTTGACATTCACGACCGTGTAAACTATGCGGTAGAATATGCCGATCTGCATTTCAACGAAGACCAGACTGCCATTGTGCTGGATTTAAAGATTGATACGGAAATTTCCTCCGTATTGGAATATTTTGAAATATTCATGCAGCGCATGCTGCTTTGCAAGCGTGCGGCGCTGTTCTTTCACCTGAAGTTTAAAATGTATATGAATGGCAGCAATGTGCTCTAAGGCATTTGCCCAAACATGCTGCCATGCAAAAATCTAGGAGGTATTTACTATGATTTCAAACCATCCGCATTTAATTGACCTGGACGATTATCCGGCACAATGGTGGCTGAATGTCGTAGATCTTGGCGAAAAGATCAGCAAACATCCCGAAATTTATTCCGGTGCCTGCCATAACAAAATTATGGCGACCTTATTCTATGAGCCGTCTACCCGTACCCAAATGTCTTTCCAAACTGCTATGCTGCGGCTGGGCGGTCGTCTGATTGGCTTTGACAATCCGGCAAACTCCTCCGTTTCCAAGGGCGAAACATTAAAGGATACCACCAAAATTGTCAGCAGCTACGCAGATATCCTGGTTATGCGGCACCCGGTTGCCGGCGCTGCAAAAGCTGCTGCACTGTCTGCGGATTGTCCGGTTATCAATGCCGGCGACAGCGGTCACCTGCACCCCACACAGACCCTAACCGACCTGCTCACCCTAAAATGTGAAAAAGGCAGACTGGATCATCTGACCATTGGTTTGTGCGGCGACCTGATCAACGGCAGAACCGTACACTCCCTGCTGAAAGCCATGTCTCGTTTCCCGGGCAACCGCTTCATTCTCATTTCCACACCGGAACTGAAGCTGCCGTTCTACATCAAGGATATTCTGACCGCAAACGGCTGTGACTTTGAAGAAGTTTCTTCTCTGGAAGCCGTTTTGCCGGAACTGGATGTGCTGTACATGACTCGTATTCAACAGGAACGCTTTGCAAGCAGAGAAGAATACCTCAGCCAGAAAGATACTTACGTATTGGACACCAAGAAAATGAAGGCTGCCAAGAAGGATCTGGTGGTTCTGCATCCGCTGCCACGTGTCGATGAAATTGAAGTAGCTTTGGATGACGATCCCCGTGCCATTTACTTCAAACAAGCCAAGTACGGCATGTATGTCCGCATGGCACTGATTATCACCATGCTGGAACTGGACACCCAAACCGTACTGCTGCGTGGTCAGACCTACAAGGGTGCTGCCTGCAAGAATCCGAACTGCATCACCTGCACCGAAAAGTATCTGCCGAAAAGCTTTATCAAGATCGGCGAAACCTTGCTGGAATGCGAATACTGCAACGAACGCCTGCTGCTGGAACACTAAACGGCTTCCCGCAACTGCAAATATAACAAAAGCTCCCGGAATCTATTTTCCGGGAGCTTTTTTGGATACTCCTACAATTTGTTTTCCACAGTTTCAACATGAAAATGTTGAAAACATAAAATTTTATGCTTGCGGTACAGTCTCACCATAATACGCCTTGCAGTACATTTCCTTCAATTCGGACATCAGCGGATACCGCGGATTGGCGCCGGTGCACTGATCGTCAAATGCTTGCTCTACCATTTCATCCAGCGTTGCCAGGAAGTCTTCCTCTTTGACACCGTAATCCCGGATGGTTTTCCGAATGCCGACCCGTTCCTTCAGCTGCTCGATCTGTTCCAACAGCTTCTCAAACAGTTCTTCATCCGTAGGAGCTGTCAGTCCCAGATACCGTGCGCACTCGCAATACCGTTCCAGTGCCTTCGGATACTGATACTGCGGGAAGGTGCCCATTTTCCGTGGTGCCGTTGCAACATTAAACCGCATCACATCCGTAATCAGAATGGCATTGGCAACCCCATGCGGCAGATGGTGGAAAGCACCCAACTTATGCGCCATGGAGTGGCAAACACCCAAAAATGCGTTGGCAAATGCCATACCTGCCATCGTAGAAGCATTTGCCATCTTCTCTCTGGCATAAGGATCATTGGCACCGTTTTCATAGCATGCCGGCAAGTAAGTGAAAATATTTTTCAACGCCTGCAATGCCATTCCATCCGTGTAATCGGTTGCCATAACAGAAGCATATGCTTCCAGCGCATGGGTCATTGCATCAATACCAGATGCAGCTGTCAAACCCTTCGGCTGAGACATCATCAAATCGGTATCAATAATTGCCATATTCGGCAGCAGCTGATAATCTGCCAGCGGATACTTGGTACCAGTTGCTTCATCGGTAATAACAGCAAACGGCGTTACTTCGGAACCGGTACCGGAAGAGGTTGGAACCGCAACAAAATATGCCTTTTCGCCCATTTCCGGGAACGTATAAACCCGCTTTCGGATATCCATAAACCGCATGGCCATATCCATAAAGTCTGCCTCTGGATGTTCATACAACACCCACATGATCTTCGCAGCGTCCATTGCAGAACCGCCGCCCAACGCCAGAATAACATCCGGTTCAAACTGCCGCATCTGCTGAGCACCCTGCTGGGCACAGGACAAGGTCGGATCCGGCTCTACATCAGAAAAGAGCTGGTACGCAATCCCCAGACTTTGCAGCTGATCCGTGATGCAGGCAGACATGCCGCTGCGTGCGAGGAACTGGTCGGTCACAACAAATGCACGTTTCTTATGCAGAACTTCTTTCAGTTCCCGCATTGCCACTGGCAGACAACCCTTCTTAAAGTATACTTTTTGCGGGGTTCGGAACCACAGCATATTCTCTCTCCTCTCAGCAACCGTCTTAATGTTCAGCAAGTGGCGAATTCCAACATTTTCTGATACAGAATTTCCACCCCAGGAGCCGCATCCCAACGTCAGAGAGGGCGCCAGATTGAAGTTATACAAATCACCAATGCCACCGTGAGAGGAAGGGGTATTAACCAAAATTCGACAGGTCTTCATCTTCTCCGCAAACTGCCGAATCCGTTCTTTTCCGGTTTCTGCATGGATATACAGGGAGGACGTATGTCCATATCCGCCATCCTTTACCAGCTGATCCGCCTTTTCCATAGCTTCTTCAAACGATTCTACCCGATACATTGCCAGAACCGGAGACAGCTTTTCATGGGCAAACGGTTCTGACGGGTCTACGGAAGTCACTTCTCCAATCAAAATCTTGGTGTCTGGATCCACCGAAAAGCCTGCCAATTCTGCAATTTTTGCAGCAGGCTGTCCTACGATTTTAGCATTCAATGCACCATTGATCAGGATGATGCTGCGCAGTTTCTCGGTTTCTTCTTCCGTCAGAATATGGCAGCCACGTGCAGTGAATTCTGCCTTGACGGCTTCATACAGCGGAGCCGTTACCAAAACGGATTGTTCCGATGCGCAGATCATACCATTGTCAAACGTCTTGGAATGCACGATAGAATTGACCGCCAGCTTCACATCTGCGCTTTCTTCAATGACTGCTGGTGTATTGCCGGCACCTACGCCAAGTGCTGGTTTGCCGCTGGAGTAGGCTGCCTTTACCATGCCGGGACCACCGGTTGCCAGAATGATGTCAGCTTCCTGCATCAGAGTCTGGGTCAATTCCAGAGACGGTACATCAATCCATGCCACCAAGCCCTCCGGTGCACCGGCTGCTACGGCTGCATCTGCCACCAGTTTTGCCGCTGCAATGGTGGACTGTTTTGCACGGGGATGCGGTGAAATTACAATTGCATTTCTGGTTTTTAAACTAATCAAAATCTTAAAAATTGCAGTAGAAGTCGGGTTGGTTGTCGGAATGACCGCCGCAACCACGCCAATCGGTTCTGCAATCTTCATGGTACCGTAAGCGGAATCCTCTTCCAGAATGCCGCAGGTCTTTGCATCCTTATACGCATTGTAAATATATTCTGATGCGTAGTGATTCTTGATGACCTTATCCTCTACAATACCCATGCCAGTTTCTTCTGCTGCTAATTTTGCCAATGGAATTCGTGCCCGATTGGCTGCAAGCGCAGCTGCTCGAAAAATTGCGTCAACCTGTTCCTGGGAATAGGTTGCATAGGTAGCCTGTGCCTTTCGAACGGCAGCCAATGTGTGCCGCAAAGCATCGACATTGTCCACCAAATACGTTGCTTGTTGTTCTGCCATATACGATCGCTCCATTCTTTCCAGTTTCGGGTGAGTTCTTCTGTATCTTCATTATATCAGATTGTTATATTTTTGTCAATCTTTATAATCTTCTAATTTTAATGGAGGATTATAAAGTATTTTTCTGATTTTCTTTTCTTTTTTCAATATTTAATCTGATTTACAATCTATTCAAGTTGTTTTTCGTTTCCTGCATGCAACATGCATTTTGTTGGAATACGTCAGATTCTGCCCCCAGATTCTGCCACTTCTTCGACAGGTTTCTCCGGGAATTCGGGGTATAATAAAGAAGGCGGTGATACCCATGAAAACCATTTATCTGGATGTCCTGCTTTGCCTCAATCTATATATCAATTATTTTGTGCTGCGTGCTACCGCAAAATTGCTGCATACCAAACTGCGAACCGGACGTTGCCTACTGGCAGCCGGTGTGGGCAGCCTTTTCTCCCTGACCATTCTACTGCCGCCAATGCCGCCGGTTTACAGCATCCTTTTCAAATTGCTGGCAACCTGCATCATTCTGATGCTTGCAGTCGGCGTGCGGCAAAAGCGCCTGCTGCTTGGCGGAATCCTCTGTTTTTTTGGCATCAGTTTTGGATTTGCCGGACTGCTGCTCGCCATTGGTTCCTGCTTCGGTGGAAAATTTGTGACCTATGGAAACGGATCCTGCTATTTGGATTTTTCCCTCTTGCAGCTTATTTTATTCACCCTGCTTGCATATGGTGCCATGCAATTGGTACAGCGCTTGCGCAATCGGTTGTTTCCTGCGACCGATCCCTATCAGGTTTACATTCGGCAGGGAGAAAAAATGGTTTTGCTGCCCGGATTACCGGATACCGGCAATCAGCTCACTGATTGTTTCAGCGGCAGAATGGTCATTGTTTGCAGTGCAGAACAGCTTCATCCGCTTTTTCCGCCCGGAAAAACAATTCAGCAAATGAAGCATTATCGCATTCTTCCCTGCACAACGGTTTCCTCCAGCGGAATGATTCCTGTTTTTTTGCCGGATGAAATCGTCATCTGCAACCAGGCAACTGGCATGCGGCGCAGTGTCGATGCAATGATTGGTATTGGACAGACACAAGGCAACGCAGTATTTCATCCCAAATTAATTCCATTTTGACAGAAAGGAAATGACTTATGAAATGTAATGGAATGCCCCTCAAAATCGTATGGAATTTTTTTCGACAAACTTGCACCCGTATCTGCAAGAATGATCCTTGCCGCATTGATTACATCAATGGCTCGGATACGCTGCCGCCGCCGCTGACACGGGAAGAAGAAGCCGATGTTTTTCTGGCACTGGAAGCACAGGATCCTGCCGCAAAAGAAACGCTCATTGTGCATAACCTGCGTCTTGTGGTGTACATCGCCAAAAAATTTGAATCCACCGGTGTAGGCCTGGAAGATTTGATTTCCATTGGCACCATTGGCTTAATCAAAGCCGTCAATACCTTTTGTCCCACCAAAAAGATTAAGCTCGCTACATACGCTTCCCGCTGCATTGAAAATGAGATTCTCATGTTTCTGCGCAAAACGTCTCATCAAAAAAATGAGATCTCCATTGATGAACCACTGAATATCGACTGGGACGGAAATGAGCTGCTGCTTGCAGATATTCTCGGCACCGAAGAAGATATTGTCTCCAAAGGCATTGAATCAGAAGCAGAACGTGCCATGCTGCGGGATGCCATTGCAGAACTGGGCAAACGGGAACGGGAAATCATGGAAATGCGGTTCGGGCTCCTGGACGGAAAGGAGAAAACGCAAAAGGAAGTCGCAGAAGCCATCGGCATCTCGCAATCCTATATTTCACGTTTGGAGAAAAAAATCATCCGAAAGTTACGGGGACAACTCGAACTTCTCTCCTGACCATCGGATGCGCAAACAACAAAGCCGCCGGCTTTCCAACTTGGAAGCCGGCGGCTTACGTAGTTCTACTGCAAATTATATGCTATCCTGTTTTCTTAGTTCTGTGTGGATTCTGGGCCAAGCTTATAGCCATCTACACACAGCAGGAAGAAAATCAACTGCTTGCAGTCTTGCTGATCGACGCTGCCATCATAGTAGCAGTCACCGTTTACCATCTGCTGCTTGTTGAAATCTACAACCTTCCGCAGGTACTTGTTAAAGGTAACGGTATCTGCCAGGGAAACCTGACCATCCAGGTTTACATCTCCGTACAGCGGATCATAAACCGGCTCTGTCGTGGTAGTCGTGGTGGTTGTGGTGGTGGTAGTCGTTGTCGTAGTGGTCGTGGCTGCTGCCTTTACGATTACATGAACGGTTGCAGTCTGACCGCCTGGTGTGGTAACCTTGATGTCTGTTTCACCAACAGCTACACCGTTTACGGTACCATCGGACAATACTGTCGCAATCTTCATGTTGTCGGTACGGAAGGTAGAATTCGGCACGTTGCAGTCAATCTTCTTGGATTCGCCAACGGTCAGTTCAATAACATCCGGAACAACCAGCTTATCTTCAAACATATCGCTCTTTGCTTCGTTCTTGGTGTCGTCAGTGGTGTAGTAAATGGTTGCGTCCTTCAAAGTAACGGAGCTTGCTTCTGTTTCACCAGCGCCGCCATACCAGAAGCCCAGCTTAAAGTTATCCTTCGGTTGTTCGGTGCTGATATAGTTCATGTGCTTATCCGCATTGTGCTGCAAGCTTTCTGCTACATCACCCGGAATAATCCACATCAGATCATAGGTATGAGAAGCTGCATCTTCGGAAACAATCAAGGTATCTGCCTTTGCCTGATACCAGTAATCAGAAGTTTTTGCCGGGCAGGTATTCCGAACGGAAGTACCCAGACCTACTACCAACTTTGAAATATCTGTTGTAGAGGAAATCTTAAAGAGAATTGCATAAACATCCAGCGTATGGTCATATTGGATACCATAGTCGCTAAACAGTACTTCTGCATTATCACCGGTCTTAATGGTGGTGTTCAGTGTCTTGGTCTTATTTGCCTGATACGGGAATGTGGTAGACTGTGTATAGGTTACAACAGCATCTACCAGGGTAACAGAATCACACTTGGTATACTGTTCTGCATCCTCTTCTCCATACCAATACTGGAAAGAAATCTTGGAAGAAGAATCTGATGTGGTATACTCCTTAACTGCTGCCGGAACATCCCAGGTCACCTGGAAGTAAGAACCAAGCTGATCCTTATCTCGAATGTCAACCCCTTCAGACGGTGTGATTTCAAACGGAACATCCTTATACTTCTCCAGTTCCTCGGTACCCATATCGTTGTACCAGTAACCGCCCTGTTTCTTTACACCAGCTGCTACCTTCGCAGCTTCCAAGTCAGCCGGAGAACCGTTTATAACACTCAAGCCGCCGCCATACATAAAACGCTTCAGCGGAACTTTGCTCTTAATGGTAGCAGAAACGGAATCGATGGTTACTGTATAAGCATCACTTTCTCCCGCACGGATGCCGAAATCACTGTACTTCATTTCGTGGCTGTTCAGCGGATCTCCATTTTCACGGATGGTGGATTCTGCAAGCGGAAGCTTGGTGTCCGGATCAATATAGCTGTCCAGATCATAACCAGCAGTCAGTTCCAAATTGATATCAGAAATCTGCTTGGAAAGAGTCGAACGAATGGTTGCGGTTCCATCTCCATTGTCAATGAATTCATAGGTACCGCTCTTATTATTCTGGGTAGCATAACCAGCGCCGCCGGTATTGGCGTTCGGATTTTTGCTCGGCTCTCCATGACTGGTATCTGTCGTACCATTTACTACAATAGATTCCAGTTTAATTGGAATTTCCTTGCCGCCATCTGCTTCGGTGTAGCAGTTCTGAATCTGGAATTTCTTTTCGCCATAGGTATCATCATAACCGATGTCCAGCTTTGACAAATCCACGACAACAGAAAACTTTGATGCATATGGCGTACAGCCAATGGCTCCATTGGTGCCTGTTCCCTGTGGCTGAATGGTACCATCTGTTGTGGATTCTGCCCACCATGGCTCAGCATCCAGTGCGATACCAAAATAATACTGGAACTGAGAAACTTCTTCTGCTGCACTAAAATTGAACTGCAAGGAAGTCAGTCCGGATGTTGCAAGATCCTTTACGTCTGCCTTATATGTAACAGCATCCAGATTGAGTACATCTTTCCCCTCTTTTATTGGGACTGGCAGTTCCTTATTGACTGTCACCGTCTTCCCGGCTGCCCAAACGGTGGAGAGCGTACCAGAAACAGATGCTGATACAGCTGTCATGGTCATTGCTGCCCCAACCAGCAAGGCACCCAATCGTTTTTTGAATGTCGTACCCATAAATCAATCTTCCTTTCTAAATACGAATCATCTCATTTGTTTATAAAAAGGCAATCTCTTTCCCTTTTATTTGTTTTCATTATATCACATGTTTCAAACAAATTTGTGAATAATATATTAATTTACAAACGAATTGCAGATTTTAGGCACCAAATTTTTTTCTTCATTTTTGTGCATGTTCCATAAAAACATTTCAATTCGTTGGCTATAACCGGATGAATCATAAAAGAAAACATCCATTATGGGGTAGTAGTCGTACTTGCAGCTGCTGTGGTGCTGGCGGAATTGGAACCGGTATACGTTCCGGTAATGGCAACCTTGTAATCTCCAACCGCCCAGACCGTTGGATGGTTCTGGAAGGAAATGGTCGGAACGTAGTTAAAGGATACCGTATTACCCTTCACAGCATCTGCCTGTACCGAATAGCTGAGCAAATCCACGTTGACCGTAATATCCGTTGCATCCAGATTTTTCACTTCATCCGCAGGCCCGATTACGCTGACCGTCAGCTGCTGCGTCAACACCCGCAAATCGTAGGAACTTGGCGCATTGATCAGCCCGATTTCTGAAATGACAAAATCCTTCTTCACCAGACCCGTAGAGTCCAAAGACAGTGTTACTGCATTGACGCCGGATTCGTTGGTAAAGCCTTCCGGCATTTCCAGTTTAAAGTCCTTCGAAAAATCCAAGTCAATTTCACTCAATGAAACGGAACCAATGTTAAATTCCTTCATATCACCCAGGGAATCATTCGGCGCAGCCAGCGTAATCTGATCCAGAGAGAGTTTCAAATCCAGACTGCCTTGGTCAAAGGAGGACGGCGCATTGGTAATTTGATAGGTAACATCCAACGTTTTTTGATACAATACTGGAATCTCCATCGAATACCGGATATCATCATACGTAAAGTCAGAGTCATCCAAAAGTGCACCTTTTTCATTATAGAATAACAGCTGGTCGCTGAGCAAGTTTGTGGAAGCACTCAACTGTAATTTCTGATCGGTCTGTGCGACGCACTTCGCCACTTGATCCAACTGCTGAACCGGGCCGGTTACCTCTACCGTACTAGGTGTCGTTACCATGTCTGCCTCATCTACGATACAGCCATCGGCAAATGTCACATTGGGAATCTGTGGCACGACATCAAATGTATATGTTGCAATCTTGTCAAACTTGACATTCACCGTACTGGGCTTAATGGATTTCACATTGAAAGAAATGCCGTTGTTACTAGTTACGGCAATCGACAAAGTCTTGGTTCCTGCTGTTGTAATATTTTCCAAAACAGCAGATGCCGTTAAGTCCTCCGGTTTAATCGTTCCGATCTGAGAACGATCTCCTTCAATTTGCACAGTTACCTCCTGCACGCTGCTGTCAATGACACTCAATCCATTTTCTTCTACCGAACTGCCTGCAATATCTACATTCAGCTTCACATGAGAAATGGTGCGTGGCGTCGTTGGATAAATTGCAATGGAAATCACAAACCAGATTACCACTGCCGTAAGAACCGAAAAAACAGCAGTAGTCATGCGATTATTAAAAATTTTATGGAGCAATCCATTCAACGGATTGTGAAATGTTCCTTTCATGTATCATTCATCCTTCTTTCCAAAGTGGATAAACGGAATCTTCTTGGCAGCCTTTTCAATGACACTTGTATTTTCATCGGTAATCATACGGGCATCCAAGAGATGTTTGAGGCTTTCCCGGGTGTAGCCGCTTTTCAGCACACCGTTTTCTGCAACCGAAATGGAACCGGTTTCTTCCGAAACCACCACGACAATGGCATCAGAGTTCTCACTCATTCCAATGGCAGCACGATGCCGGGAGCCCAACTTTTTGTTAACCAGTTCTTCCTTCTGCGGTTTAGGCAGAAAACAAGCGGCCGCCAGAATTTTTCCATCCCGCATAATGACAGCACCATCATGCAGCGGTGTTTTGTTGTAGAAAATATTCCCAAACAGTTCCTTGCTGGGATCGGCGTTTAAAATTGTCCCGTTGTCAATCTGTTCGCCCAGACGAGTCTGCCGCTCCAATACAATCAAAGCACCCGTCATGGTTGCAGACAATTCCACACAAGCATCGCAAACCACTTCAATCGCAGGTCCCCAGACCGCCTGATCACCGGTAGAATTGTTCAAGCCAAGACGCAGTCCAATTTTAGTATGTCCTGCCTTTTCCAATGCACGGCGCAGTTCCGGCTGAAACATAATCAGCAGGGCCAAAAGTCCGACGTTAAACGTCTGTGTCAGCAGGTATGTAATCGCCTTCATATTCAGCCATTTTGCCAGAATAAAAGCAATCAATAAAAGAAAAATGCCCTTCATCAACTGTCCTGCCCGTGTTTCCCGAATCAGCTTAATCACAAAATACACGATATAGGACAACACCAAAATATCCAGCAAGTCCACTGGCTGTGCGGTTTTCATCACACTATAAATCATATCCCATAAATCCCGAATGGATGACATTTTTCTCACTTCCTTTTGCTCAAATTTCTAAAAAGTTGTCCAATTTTGAACCTATGTACCGGCGAGGGAGCTGCCCTCGCCTATTTTATTGTAACACAAAAAAAGTATGGTTGCAATACATTCTGATTATTTTTTCAACATTCGGACGCTCTTTTTTACAGCGTCTGCCAATCGAATCACATCCGATTCCTGGCTGAAGGCAGACGGTGCAAAGCGAACGGTTCCATCCGGCGTTCCCAGCGTCTGATGCGCCAGCGGTGAGCAGTGCAGCCCTGCCCGCAGGCAAAAGCCCTGCTCTCCAAGTGCTGCTGCCAATTCCTCCGGCGGAATGTCCACGCCATTAAACGAAACAATCGGCACATACGAAACACCCGGCTCCCGATAGAGCCGAATGGCCGGGTCTGATTCCAGCAAGCTGCAAAATACAGTACACAACCGGCTTTCCTTTTGCAGCAGCCGTTCCATCGGCTGGCGCTGCACAAACTCAATGCCTGCCTTGAGAGAAGCAGCACCAATAATATTCAGTGTTCCGCTTTCCAAGCGATCCGGCAGAAAATCCGGCTGATCCGGACTGGCAGAGGCACTGCCGGTTCCCCCCTGCATCAATGGATACAGCGGAAAAGCGCCATCTGTCAGCAAAACACCCGTCCCGGTAATGCCATACAGTCCTTTATGCCCAGCGGTACAAAGGATATTGATGCCATCCGACATAGAAACCGGCAGGATACCGCATGCCTGCGCACCATCTGCAATCATGCAGATATTCCGGCTCTGACACAGTTCCCCCAGCTCCTTCCAGGGCATAATCTGCCCGGTTACATTCCCGGCAATTGTACAGGCAATCGCCTTGGTATGCGGACGAATCAATTGCTGAAACGCCTGCAAGGTCTCGGTAGGATCCGCAGATACCTGCGCAATGCTAAACGTAATGATCCCTGCCTTCGCCAATGCTGCCACCGGGCGAAAGACCGAGTTATGCTCAATGCTGCTGATGATCACGTGATCCCCGGGCGAAACAACACCCCGAATCGCCTGATTCAGCGCATGGGTACAGTTCATGGTAAAAATGGTATTCTCCACTTTTCCGCCAAAAAATGCGGCAACGGTTTCCCGCGCAGAAAAAACCATCTCAGAAGTCCGGGCAGTAATGGGATGCCCACCACGTCCGGCATTTCCGCCGTAATACGCAACTGCACGATCTACTGCCTGCCGTACTTCCGGCGGTTTGGGATACGTGGTTGCCGCATTGTCAAAGTTGACAATTCTCAAGGCGCCTCACGCTCGCTCTGTACATCCTGATAGGGTATTCCCCCGTACAACAAGATATCTGAAACACTGCTGCAATCGCCTTTTACAACCAGAACATAGCCGCACCCACCGGGAGCATTTTTTTCCTTTCGGCGAATCTCACTCCGGTAGCCGTAGCCGCCAAGTAATTTCTGCGCTTTCATGGCCTGTGTATAAGACTGCATTGCCGCCTTGCATGTTAACATCATATCACCCCTTACATTTTTCAGGATACTTTCATTTTATGCCACCTGTTCTGCATTGGTGCCAAACAAAAAGGGGAAGCAGAACATTCTGCTTCCCCTTTTTCAGCAAGAAATTGCTTATTCCCGAATCTGTCCGTTGCCACGAATCAGATACTTAATTGTCGTCAGTGCCTGTAAGCCCATTGGTCCTCTTGCATGCAGTTTTTGGGTCGAAATTCCGATTTCAGCGCCATAGCCGAATTCTCCGCCGTCTGTAAAACGAGTGGAAGCATTGACATAAACGGCTGCTGCATCCACTTCCCGCTGGAATTGTTCTGCTGCATCTAAACTTCTGGTCACAATGCACTCGGAATGCTTGGTGCCATATTTTGCAATGTGCGCAATGGCTTCTTCCAAAGAATCCACAACCTTCACTGCAATTTTATAGTCCAAAAATTCGGTGGCATACTCCGTTTCCGTTGCCGGTAAAATGGATTCTCCCAGAATTTCCCGTGTCCGGTCACAGCCATAGATGGTAACGTCATGTGCTGCCAGTGCCTGCTGAATCCGAGGTAAGACTGCCTGTGCAACTTCCTGATGCACCAGTAAACTTTCAATGGCATTGCAAACAGACGGACGCTGTGCCTTGGCATTCTCCACAATGGCAGCTGCCATCTCATAATCTGCCGCACCATTCAGGCAGCGGTCAATGTAAACATGACAATTACCCACGCCAGTTTCAATCACCGGAACGGTTGCTTGTTGTACCACGGCACGAATTAAACCGGCGCCGCCTCTTGGAATCAGCACATCCAGGTATCCGCTCAGCCGCATCATATCCGCAGCCGTCTCTCGGGAGGTATCCTCCACCAGCTGAATGACATCCGCCGGCAAACCTGCTTCTGCAATTGCCGTGCGCATCACATGCGTCAGGCAGGTGTTCGAATGAATGGCTTCCTTTCCGCCCCGCAGAATCACTGCATTGCCTGCCTTGAGGCAAAGTGTGGCAGCATCTACGGTTACATTCGGACGGGATTCAAAGATAATTCCAATTACGCCAAGCGGAACACGCGTTTTCAGGATTTGAAGCCCATTCGGACGAATCGTACCGGATTCCACTGCACCAATCGGTTCTTCCGCCTCTACCAGCTGCAAAACAGCAGCAGCCATGCCCTGAATCCGTGCTTCTGTCAGGCGCAACCGATCCTGTAAAGAGGCGGTCATGTGATTTTCCTGCGCAGCCGCCAAATCTGCTGCATTGGCTTCCAAGATTGCTGGTGTCTGCACAATCAAAGCGTCTGCAATGGCACGCAGTGCCTGATTTTTCTGCATGGGAGAAGCCGTTGCAATTTTTGTTTCAATGACTTTCGCTTTTTCTCCAAGTTGCTGTGCGTAATTCATGTTCTGCCTCCTATTCCTGTGCAGCTGTTTGCTGCTTGGCTAAAAATTGTGTGCCAATTGGCTGATTGTCAAACAGATCATACAGATGATCTGGATTTCTGCCGTTCATAATAATCATATCAATACCATTTTCATTGGCGATTTCTGCCGCATGAATTTTGGTAATCATTCCACCGCTGCCCAGCTTGCTGCCGGCACCGCCTGCCAGATTCCGAATTTCATCTGTAACAGTATCCACAACCGGAATCAAATGGGCATCCTGATTCTGCCGTGGATCTGTATCATACAGTCCATCAATATCCGACAGAATCACCAGCAAATCTGCATGCGCAATGGTTGCAATTGTTGCTGCCAAGCTGTCATTTTCTCCGATTTCCAGTTCCAACTCATCAATGGCAACTGTATCATTTTCATTGACAATCGGAATCACCCCATGTTCAATAATGGTGCGCAGTGCATTCTGCACATTTTGCTTTCGGTCTTCCAGCAGAATATACTTGGTGACCAATACCTGCGCAACGGTTAAATTATACTGTGAAAACAACTTGTCATATAGGTACATCAATTCGCACTGTCCAACTGCTGCGCACGCCTGCTTGAGCGGAATTTCCTTTGGTTTCTGCGTCATGCCAAGCTTTGCCATGCCGAGTCCAACCGAACCGCTGGATACAATAATCAGTTCTCTTCCTTCATTTTGCAGGTCAGCCAGTGCCTTTACCAGCTGCTCCACCCGGCGGATATTCAAACGACCCGTTTTATGGGTCAATGTAGAGGTCCCCAACTTGATGACCACACGTTTTTTTGCTTTTACATCAATCATTTTCTTGCCTCGCTCCTGTTGCTCCCAATCTCCTGTGCACCGATAATCTGCTCCGGAAATAAGTTTTCCAACCGCTGATAGACAAAATCCAGAAATTTTCCCGATTCTGTCATCTGTGCAAGCCGCTGCGGGGAAACAATTTGAAATGCAATGGTTTCCCCACGTTGCAGCCGAATATCCTGCGCCGTAAAGTCGGCCTGGTAACAGTACCAATCATGCAGACAGCCCGATGCCTGCTGGACAATGGTTCCACGATAATCCAGCTCGGATTCTGCTGCATGCAGACCCGTTTCTTCCTCCAATTCCCGTACGGCACCATGCAGGGAGGTTTCTCCCGCCAATACCGAGCCGCCGGTTACTTCCCATTTTCCGCCAAACGGCTTTTTGGGATGCCGCTTGGTAATTAAAATATTTCCCTGCCGATCAACAGACAGCACATTTACAACAACATGAAATTCTCCCGGCTGCATTGGCATACCTCGCACATGCTTTCGATGCAACGGACAGCGGTTTTGATCGTACAAATCCCATTGTTCCATCATGTTTGTCCGCATTCCTTTCCCAATTTTTCCGGCATGCACACCACGTTCTGCGGCGTTCCCTGCAAATAGCAGCGCAGATTTTCCACGGTAATTTGCAGCAACCGCTGTCTGGTTTCCTGCGGTGCCCATGCCACATGCGGTGTAAATATGCAGTTCTTCACACCACGCAGCGGGCAATTTGCTGCCATTGGCTCCTGCTGCAACACATCCAGGCAGGCACCGGCGATCGTTCCCTGCTCCAAAGCCTGTGCCAAATCTGCCTCCCGTATTATGCCACCACGTGCCGTATTGATCAGCAGCGCTGTTGGTTTCATGCTTGCAAGTGCCTGCCGGTTGATGAGTCCTGCACTTTCCGGATTCAGCGGACAGTGCAGCGTTACAATATCCGACTGCCGAAGCAGCTGTTCCAATGAAACTGTACGGGTTCCATCTGTTACCTTTTCCGGAGAACGGGTATAGGTAAGCACATCCATATCAAAAGCCCGTGCAATCTGTGCAACCTTTCTGCCAATACTGCCGTATCCGACAATCCCAATACATTTTCCAACCAGTTCCTGCATGGGATAGGGAAAATAAGAAAAGACCGGCGCACGCATCCAATTACCAGCCTGCACCGATGCATGATACTGTGCCACACGATTGTACCATTCTAAAATAAAAGCAAACACGTGCTGTGCAACCGCATCGGTTGCGTATACACCGGCATTGCAGACAGTAATGCCATGCCGGGCTGCTGCCTCCAGATCAATATTGTTATAACCGGTGGCAAAAACACCAATATACTGCAAATCCGGACAATGTTCCAGTGTTTCCGCCGTGACCAGCGTTTTGTTACAAAGCAAAACCTGTGCACCGGCAAGCCGCTGTGCCAGCTGTTCTGGCGCTGTCACATCATAATTCTGCACCGTTCCGAATTCTGAAAATGGTGACACGGTTTTGCCGTCCGATTCCATTGTCTGCCAATCTGAACATACCAGCTTCATCGGTTGCTCCTTTAGGATTGTTCCTGTTTCGGTGCTTCTGCGGCTTTCGATCGTGCTTCCTGTTCCTGTTTTTGTTCCTGCTTGCGCTGCTTTTTGTTTTTGATGTTTCCGATAATTGCCAATACAAAGGCGACAACCAGCAGCACCAGTACCAGCAAGCCAACTGCATGAAACAGCGTATCATTGGAAGGATCCAAATAAATCAGCAGTGAAGACGGAATGGCAATGGCAAGCAGCAATTCATAGACCTTCCGGGTATGCGCAAACTGAAACAGAAAGAAAATAGCTGCAATGATGCAGAATACAAGGTGGTAACTAAAAGTAAGCGGAAAAGTTGTGGCATCCATATTTGATTTCCTCCGTGAAATGGTTCCTTGCAAGGCATGCAGGGAACACGCTCTAATGTGTATCCTTCTCGTTGTTGCAGAAGCTTCACTTCTGTGCAGTGCTCTCTGCGCCTTTTTCGATAACGGGAAGGATAGAACCTGCCTGCACAAGCCTTTACACACATTCTTGTGCAGACAGGTTCTTCCCAGCCTGTTGAAACAGGCCGGCGATCATCCTGTTGATTCTTATTGTAAACGATTCCCATACAAATGTCAAGTCAGGCATTTGCTAGGTTCATTTTTACGGACGAAGACCCAGTCCACCTTCCAGTGTAATGGTTTCTCCTGTCATGTACTTGAAGTCCGGAGATGCCAGCTGTACGCATACTCTGCCGATTTCCAGTTCCGAATCACCAAAGTGTCCCATCGGCGGTGTCTTCACGTTCTTTTCAAATGCATCCGGATAAGCGTTCTGAAACTGTTCCAGCTGTGCTGTCCAGGCAAGCGGACAAATGATATTGACATTGATGCCATCCTTGCTCCATTCTGTTGCAGCAACTCTTGTCAAGCCACGAATGCCTTCCTTTGCAGCAGCATAGGCACACTGTCCAAAATTGCCGAACAAGCCGGCACCGGAAGCGAAGTTGATTACGCTGCCCTTGGTGGCTGCCAGATGCGGATAGCAAGCCTTCATGTAATAAAATGCAGCATACAAGCCGGAATACATTGCCAGATTAAACTGATCGGTGGTGTGTTCTGCCAGCGGCACACCGGAAGCAGAAGCCTGTGCATTGTTGATCAATACATCAATGCGGCCAAATTGCTCCATAGTCTTTGCAACCACTTTCCCGACAACTACTTCATTGTCGGCGCCAGCATTTACATCGGCCTGCATAATCAGCACCTGTACCCCATAAAGCCGTTCCAATTCTTCCTTCGCAGCTTCCAGCTTCTGCACATTTCGACCGGTAATCACAAGATTAGCGCCTTCCTTGGCATAGGCGGTTGCAATTCCGTACCCAATGGAGCCGCATCTGCCATCACTTAAAACGGCTCTGCCAGCACCTGTGATAATTGCTGTTTTTCCCTTTAAAAAGCTCATAATCCAATTCCTTTCTGTTGCGGTCTGATCCTATGAAGCAGCCTTGTAAACAAGCTGCCAAATTTTACGTACCTTTATTATAGCACAGAAAAACAAGCTTTTCAAGAGTGAACCGGACAGAAAATCATCCAATTCTCTGCAAAAGAGCAGCCCCCTCGGATTGACAAAATCCGGCACATATACTATAATAAGGATTGTCTTTTTACAGAAACTTTGAAATACAGTCAAGCAATCAACCTCACATTGGAAAGGAACAAGATCAAAATGGAACAGTGGGATATCTACGATGAAAACAAACAGCTAACCGGCCGCACGATGAACCGAAACGACTGGAACATGCAGCCTGGTGAGTTTCACCTGACCGTTCTGGGTGTTTTGCAGCGTCCGGACGGTAAATTTTTGATTACCCGCCGCAAGCTGGATAAGGAATGGGCTCCCGGCTGGTGGGAAGTACCAGGCGGCGGCGTGCGGGCTGGTGAAACCTCTGAGCAAGCAGTGCTTCGGGAACTCCAGGAGGAAACCGGCATTGATGCATCTCATGCAGCCGGCGGCTATGCCTTCACCTATCAGCGCATCAATCCAGAAGAAAAGAACAATTATTTTGTAGATATTTACAAGTTCATTCTGGATTTTTCCGAAGAAGATGTTCACGTGCAGGAACGGGAAGTTTCCGGCTTTGCACTGGCAACCTTAGAAGAAATTCAGGCATACGCAAAGGAAGGCATTTTCCTGCACTATGACAGCATCCGTCAAGTATTTGAGCAATAAGGAATCGCCTTTTCTATACCTGCACAGCAGAATACATCCCTATCGAGACCAGCTCCGCAGTCAGCAAGCCAAACAAACATAAAATAAAAGGGAGAACTTGGAAAATGAATGCTATTTTCATTCGAGCTTATCAGAAAAAAGATGTTCCGGCAATGACAACAATTTGGAATGAAGTAGTACAGGACGGCATTGCTTTTCCGCAGGAAGAATTTCTGACAGAGGAAACAGCTGCTGACTTTTTTGCACAGCAAACCGCCTGCGGCGTAGCAGAAGATCCTGCAACCGGTTCCATCCTGGGGCTATACATTCTGCATCCCAATAACATTGGTCGATGCGGACACATCTGCAACACCAGCTATGCCGTGTCATCACAAAGCAGAGGGCAGCACATTGGAGAAAAACTGGTGCTGAATTCCATTCAGCAGGCAAAAGCCCATGGATTCCGCATTTTGCAGCTCAATGCCGTTGCGGCAACCAATACCCACGCACGGCATCTTTATGAACGAATTGGATTTCAGCCGCTTGGCAGTATTCCAAACGGTTTTCGCTTAAAAAGCGGACAGTATGAAACAATCTGTCCCTACTATCTGCCGTTATCGGAATAACCAGAAACCGCCTGTACAGCAATACTGCTGATACAGGCGGTTTTTTGATTTAAAATTGTTTTTATTTCCACTCAACCAAGACTAAACAATTCTGTTTATGTGTTTTTGTTTCTCGTTAGTCCTGATTTTTTTGATACACGATGTATCTGTATTATCCTGTGTTAAACCGCCCTTGTTATCATTTTGTTATCGAGCTTGATAACAAGAATAATTTCACCGTGGATAATATTGAATTTGCTTGTTTATATTATAGCGTATAATCGTTCTTTTTGCAATAGTCAATTTTAATTTTACGCACATTTTCAGAATTTTGTGCGTGATTTTTATTGCAATCCACATTCTTTCGTGCTATAATAAATTCGAACGCATATACGATTTTTGTGTGTGCAAAATTTTATTGAAGGAAGGTGGACGAGTGGACATCCGAGAGCAGGTAAAAGAAGTTATTATCAATAAAGGCGGTATTGCTAAATCTGCCGATTTTGTCGCTGCCGGAATCAGAGCGGTCGATGTTGTAAATCTGTGCAACGCCGGCATACTTTCCCGTGTGCGTCACGGGTATTATGAACTTGCGGAAAAAAGCGAGGTTTCCGAGGAACAGCTTCTTGCAACCCTCGTTCCTAAAGGGATTGTATGCGTTGAATCCGCTCTTTTTCATTATGGCTACAGCGACTTTGCTCCACGCAAGTGGTCAATCGCAATCCCTCGTTCTATGTCGAGAACAAAACTTAATGTGGATGTGCTCACTCTGCAACCTTATTATGTGCAAACGGAACTGTACGATTTGGGTAAAACCACAGATGATTTTGCAGGCGTTACTCTGCCTGTATATGACCGAGAGCGTACCATTTGCGATTGTTTTAAATACCGTTCAAAACTTGACAATGAAATTTTTAATAAAGCGCTCAATGCTTACGCTAATGATACAAAGAAAAATCTAAGTAACCTATCTGCATATGCAAAAAAGCTGCGTGTATATAAAAAGGTCACCGAATTGATGGAGGTATTGCTTAATGGCTGATATAGCGGCATCCGTGCTTGCACGACTGAAAAATAAGGCTCAGATAAGCGGCAGAAGCTATCAGCTTTGCCTACAGCTTTTTTGCCAAGAGGAATTTCTGCGCCGTTTGGAAAAATCCAAATATGCAGAAAACCTTGTGCTGAAAGGCGGCTTGTTTATCTATTCCCTCACCGATTTTGACAGCCGAGTAACGGTTGATGTGGACTTCCTGCTCCGACAAATGCCAAATACGCCCGAGCAGTTAAAAACCGTGTTGGAAGAAATCATTGCTACGCCCACCGGAAATGACTTTATCGCTTTTGAAATAAAAGATGTTGCCCCTATCGCCGTTGCCAAAAAATATGCGGGTATCGGCGCATCAATAGTTGCCCGCATAAAAAATACCAGAACACCGTTCAGTATTGATTTCGGTGTAGGTGATGTCATCGTACCAAAACAGGAAAAAAGAAAAATTCCTACACAACTTTCCGACTTTGACGCTCCGACGGTAAATACATACTCGCTTGAAACTACTATTGCCGAAAAGATTGATGCTATTCTCAGTCTTATGGAGTTTTCCAGTAGAATGAAGGATTACTATGATATTTACTATCTTGCCAATAAATTTGATTTTGACGGAACTACGCTGACGGAAGCACTAAAAAAGACCTTTGAAAATCGTGGGCATAGCTTCACCGTTGAACAGTTTGAGCAAGTACTAACCTTTGGCAACGATGACGCTATGCAGAAAAAATGGAAAGCGTTTGTCCGTAAAATTGATACCAAAACAGATGATTACAGTACCGTGCTGAAAACGATAAAAGCATTTTTAACAAAACCATTCACAGCGGCGGTAGAACGCAGAGAGTTTACAGATAATTGGACTGCCCAAAACAGCAAGTGGAAATGATAGGAGAAATAGATATGATTAGAGCAGATATGATTTCAACCGTTGGCAGAGAATATCTTGCCAGCAATATTGAAAATGATGAATATAGTTATCCGAAAGCTTTTGCGGCACAGTCCTTAACATTTAATCCTATCCGAAACAAGGCAGGACGAGCTTTTGAAAAATTGGATATTCGTTTCGTGAAAGATAATATTACTGTGCTGATTGAGACCAAACAGAATTTTACAAAGGCAGATGAAGAACAACTCTCC